>JGI24512J20087_1000131_pt1 | contig 138257 bp, 149 predicted proteins | sample LinPmetageLP35_FD_20087 | JGI IMG/M metagenome (IMG submission 20087) | reverse complement strand
GGGGGGGGGGGGGGGGGGGGGGGGGGGTTGCCTGGTATTTCATATTGTCCTGCACAGCGAGATAATTGGGCATGAGAGTCAAGAGCCTGCATTCCTCTCTAATCTACTCTATTTAGTTGCTATTCGTTCCAGCACACCATTATGGACCAGCCATTCACTTTTGGTGTTGAACTGGAGATGCTAGTCGCTCTAGTTCGGGAAGGGCAACAGCATCCGGATCCCACAGAGTCACGTATTGTTATCTTCCCAGCTACCGACGATGTCATGGACATAAGCAGGAATAAAAACATCGATAAATCCCGAGTCTCAGCTACTTACTACCTGAATAGGGTCGCTGGAGAATTTTCACGCATCATAAGGGAAGCAGGCTTCACTGTGGCCGAGAAAAGTTCAGACACAACGGGCTGGGCAGTTGTTGGAGATACGAGTCTCTGCCATCCTCCACATGGGGATCGAGAAGCAGATACCGAAGGGTACGGATGGTGTGGAATCGAGATCAAGACACCCGCTCTCCTATTCACTCCTGGATCTCTGCAACCAATCAGAAATGTCTGCACTCTCGTGCAGAAAAACTTCAAGATCCTTATCAACACGAGCTGTGGACTACATGTTCACATCGCACATGGCAGTTCCGGCTTCTCAACTCACAACATTGCCAAGATCATAGCGTTCATCTACACCTTCGAACCTCAGATATCCAGCTTGCACCCCATTTATCGCTACACCCACGAACATGGCAAGACCATGCGCGATACCTGTAACTTCACACAACAGTTCCAGAAAACATATGGGGAGAGACCGTCAACATTGATGGCCACCACTAGGATCCTTACCTTGACTCGACACAGAGACAAGGCACTGAGAACGGAACTCGCACACCTCGTACCCACAAAGGCAACGGCAAGAATGGGAACTACAATTTCAACGGGATCTCCTTTCTGCAACTCGACTATCCTAAACCTACGATCGAGTTCAGACAGCATGAAGGGACCATGGATGAGAACGTGTCTTCCAGTGGGTCAAGCTGGTCGTAGGCATGGTCTCCTTCATCGAGAACGAGGAGCATGGAGCGTTTGTCAACTTACTGACGAAAGCCACAGACAAGGAGAAATGGGAAAAGTCAGGTGATGGTCAAGATGCTCAGAGAGAAGCTGAGATGGAGCCGATACCTGCTGATAGGTTTTTCACTGTCATCGTCTTGCTTCGTCACATGGGTCTCAACGAACAAGCAGATTACTACCAGGACAAAGTATACAAACACAACATCCCGATGGTCATTCCTTTTCCGCAGACGAAAAGTAGCAGTGGCTTCAAGTGGAAGTATCAAGGAGGCCGCAGAGCTGCCGATGTCAACAGCCCTGACCACCTGAGAGCTAGCTCATCGCTTGAGGCGGATCTTTGAGAAATTCAGAATTGTGAGGCTGGCAACTAGGATGGCTGGAGAAGATTGGAACTTCGATGAGGACCATCCAATATGGCCACCTCATAATAAGATTCCTGGATACGTGGAGGAGAGTGAGGACGAAGCGAGCGATGCGAGTTAGTGCCAACCCTTTCCTCGCAGAATTTTGGCCTTAAAATCAATGAAAAGTATGAAATGTCCAATATTGTTTCTTGAGAAGGTTTTCCTTTCCGTAATTGACTACGAACCTAACCATGATTATCTGTCCCTTAGAAGTGACTGATCATGAAGGTGGGGAACATTAATATAACGCCGTGACGGTCACTATCAGAAAACATGAACTTGGTGAATAGGTTAACCAATCTGCACATGAGATTCATCGATCTTCTACTTATTAAACTTACGAGCTTATTTGAGATCATGTTAGAAGAAATGTAGGCTTTTATGGCGGAAAAGTTTTCAAGTGACGTGGGAAAAGGAGTACCCTTTCGGGGCTCTTAGGCGATACTAATGCTTTAGCCGTATGCCATTCCACAATCCTGCTCCATCCTCTATTGCATTATTCAGCTGCCAGATTCCAATTTCTAAGACCCTCAGGTAATCGTCTCTTCAATTCTGTTCGAATTAGAATCTAACTTTGAACTCTTCGCCATCATGGAAATCAGCCACCACCAGACAGGAGAATGCCCACGAAATTGTCAAGACCAACAACGAAATATGGTAATCGGCGAACCTTTCACTCGCCCAAATACTTTACTGTTTTACAGCATGTTCCAGCCGAGATCATTCAGGTTATCGCAAGCTACCTCTCTCTATCCGCAGCCGCATCATTCTCGCTCTCCTGTCTTGCAGTCAGGAACATAGTGGGCACCCAATACGTCACAAAAATCAGCCACTGCGCAAGAAGATATCACGAGATCCGATACAATGAGCAAGATACCTCTCCGGAATTCCGGAAGACCCGAAAGGAATCAGGTGAATACTTGACACTTTTAGGACAGGGTCTCCCGGAGCAACAGGTTGCGTGTATTCTTTGCTTGAAGTTTCACAGACTCAAGTATCCAACCACAATCACAGACCGAATATTCAGAGCAAAAAGTCAAGATTATGCGCCTGCTTGCTTCCTGTATGATAGAGTGATACAATTGGCGTGGTACCTCAGACAGGAGTTTAGCAAGCCTCTGTTCCAGCAGATGTTGGCATGGAGCCAGGGCATTACAGATATCACCAATTGGTGAACCTTGCTTTGCCAGGGTCTGGGTACTTGTGCTGTGATGGAAAGTATTATCAGTCTGAGGAGGTAGCTGTAATGCGCATTGTCATGCCGCCTTTCAAGGTGATGCTGGTTGACGGATCGCTCTTTATCCGTAGACGGCTCACTGTCCCTGTATTCCCGAAGCCACTGCAGCGTAAACAGTATTCTAGGCAGCGAAAAAATCGACTCCGCGTATGCGTTCATTTAATTCTGGTCTGGAGAGCACTACCCTTTAAATTGCTCGAGATAAGATTTGAACTTACAACCTAAACATCTTCAGAGTTCCGCTCTACCAGGTTGAGCTTCTCGAGCTATATATAGAGCTTGTTAAGCTATACGCATCACATATTTAAGTGATACAAGGGCATGTAGTCATTAAGGTGGATTTGGAAACGGGGACCGAGTTCCAAAGCGAGTGGAAGACAGTGTGTATTGAAGGTGTTCCGGAGCATGAAAGCTCCCCATTTGCACAATGCCCGGCTTGTTTAACGACGTACAAATTCAACTTTCGGAGCTATGGGAAACAGGATACCTTGGTATTCTGTACTGCTTGGACAGAACTTGGTCGGGGTCCGTCGAGTGCTTGTTGGAAATCTCTCGGCATGCCACATGCAATTGCAGCGCCACCTTCAGCGCAACAGACTCGACAAGAAGCTTCTACTTTTCAATCTGAAGATGAGTATGTGCCTGGATCTGGACTGTGTGTGGGGGACATCAAAACTCTGTTTCGTGCGGCACAGAACGGGTCATTGATCTGTCGAATTGGACGGAGGGTTCAAGACCTGCTTGACAGGAAATGATCTTCATATCATAACAATGTCTACTTTGATAGCCAACAGTGTTGAACATGAGACAAACTCACCTTCTAGATACTGGAATGACTAAGGTCACGATAAAGGTGTTGTGTGATTATTAATGCCTTTTCTGAGGACAAAGGTGCGACAACGAGATACTTCATGAAAGGTTGTAAAATGCGAAGTGCTGCTACTTGACTCGGCTAAAGGTAGTGATGGGGTAAGTAGGTACGGGTAACAAAACTAAGTCCCGAAAAGGTCAATTAGCATAGATTCCCTAACATTGCAAGACATATAGGCCATTGCGATTGCAAATTGACTCGAATATAAGTAATAAACAAAGCAGGGGTCTCGTAAAGGGGCCTTTAGCGAGCGAGCCGCTTACTTTGGCGAGACGCCATGGCACGCAGATCCCGCTGTACGTAAGCCCTGTGCAATGTGGGCAGCGAGATCTTGTCACATCACAACTATCTGTTCGAGTCTGTAGCTGCTGCATATTCACTTATTGGACTTTTCCCTGCATAATTATCCGCATACGCTATCTGCCTTCGGTGATCATTCCCAGTGTCTGCCAACCAGCCATGAAATTCCAAAGAGATCGGACGATTGAATCCCACAGAACCCGTTGACCACTTCAGCCTCGTTGGAATCTCCTTGAATTCAAATACCTCAAAGCCGAAACCGTCGATCGAAGCCATGCTGCGAAGTCAACTGAACGAAAGTCTCGGTCCGGATATGAATACTGGAGAAGGTGGTGGCGATGGACGGCCTGAGGACAAAGACAAGGACGGATCTCGTCGAAGACGAGCAGCCTCGAAATCACCTTCAAAGGCACGATCTCTATCAGATGGAGGTCCTCCGATTCTATCTCCGTCGCCCAAATTTCGAGAGCCCGAAAAGCGGAAATCAAAGGACGACAGTGCTATCGAGGGTAGTCCGACAACACCACGGCGGCCTGCCTTCCCACGCGGCCTTTCGCTGCAGATGCCGGCACGAGACCTGATGTCCCCAAGCACATCCGCAGCATATCGCGTACCTTTGTCTCCAAAATTGGATCATTCACAAACATATGGGTCGCCAACAAGTGTTCTTCCAAGGAGGTCGCGAGGTTTGGAGTTCTCTCGATCAGCCACACATCTCCACAATTCGACACTCGCCGAATCGTCTCCAGATTCCTCACCAACCATAACGGGACGGGCTATGAACATACCAAACAGGAAGAACGGTTTGCACTTCTCAGGCGGCCTCGACTCCAACAACATCAACTCTAGCTCTTTATGGTCTACCATGGGAAATGCGGATCGAATGACCGTCTCGAGCTCTTTGGGAAGTGTGAATATGATGATGTCGGAATCTTCGAGTAGCAGCTCCGACGACGATGTCCTCATGGACGCCGACGATATTGACGACTCGATACTTTCGACCCCACAAGTCAACAAGATGAGCGGTCCTTTTGGCGGTCCGCAGCCTAGTCCAGGCACCGGCTGGGTTGGACAGTCACCCGCCGTGAACTCTCTGATGTCCTTTGCCAGGCTTCGACACCAAAAAGGCAAGAGCAGAAAGAGCTCCAGCAGTGGCAGCGGCAACTCGATGGTGAGCCCGAGTTCGAAGTCCCCTCCAACGACGCGGAATGTCGACGGTATAAATGGATACTTTGGAAGGGAAATGACGTCGGAGGCTATGCACAATCGTCGCGAGAGTATATCTTGGGCTGCAAACCAACTGCACATATCTGGGGGAAGCGAAAGCGACGATGGCACGTTGAAATCTACTCTGGAGCATGTAGACGGCATGAGTCCAAAGGTTATTCGGAGGGCTGTGACAAGGAGGGGTAATATGCTGGTATGCAACGCGCCCTCAGTATTCGACTCTGGTACTGACAAGATGTACAGCCCAAGACGAAAGGATTCGCTAGGATTCGAGCAGCACTCGCAGAAGAAAGTGCCCCCGTCGAAACCGAATTCCGCCGCGAAGCAGAAGTTGTCCGCCTTACAAGAGAGAGTGACATGGAATCTGAACCCCGCCACCATTCAGTGTCCAATACCACGACTACACACTCCTCCCCTACCATGGTATGTCGAGATCCCAAGAGCAGGATCACAGTTCTCCTATTTCAAACTTTGATTTCGGTCCTGATATACAGTCTCGAGCTTTTCTGTGAACTTTACAAGCACTGGAGACTAATTTTGGCATCTTGCGCAGGGACCTACCACACAAGACTCGTTGGAGGGTATACCAGAAGATGAAACAATGACAGATCTATCTCAGGGACTATCTAGCAGCTTCAAGCAGCACGCCATGAAGAATTCGAAGGGCAAGGACTTTTGGGAGACCTTCAAGGATGATAGCAATCGTACACCTCCACCACCACAATTCCTCCCTCGAGGCTCCTCTTCCGGCATCAGCGACATTTCACTCGACTCACCCTCTCTTTCCAACCCTCCAGTGTTCCCCAGCATGTCGAATACTTCCGATCATGCCCCATCTTCACCCTCAAGATCTTCTACTCCTCAACCACAAACGGGACCTACGAGAGAAGAAATCACACGGAAGGTCAACAATAAGCGCAGAAGAGACGACGACTTCGACCCCACAAGCTTTAAGCGTCGTGCTGTCTCTCCAGGCATGAGTGTACATAATAGTCCTATCATGCAGAGTCCTATGCAGAGAGATCTTCAACCATGGGGCAGCCGCCCACCCAGCAATGGGGATGGGAAGCAGGCCAATGGAGGTCCGAAGAGAGTTGGGTTTCAGGGAATGGTGGATACCAACGATGGCTTGATGAAGATGAGCATCGAATGATCGCAAGTGTACTATTAAAATTGTCCTTGGCTTGGAGTTAATCGAGGAATGGGCGGGCATCGCTGGCGTATGGGATTCTTCCATTTTCGAGGGACTAGGAAGAAAATGATACCAATAAATACTGATACTCTTGAACTCCTCGACTTGCATTTTCGTTCAAACAAGTGCTCCAGACACGCTAATCCTTGTTTCAAGACCAGATTGTTGGGCTTTTATCTTCCCACCAGCAAGATCACCTTCCAGAAAGAGCTACAAGAGCGAGTTCCTCTGATAGATTTTCAGATCCTGGCTAAATACGAGGTTCAGAAAGAGCTTCATCGGCTGAAGGAACTTCAGCGTCAAAACAAGCGGCCGCCCAGCCCCACTCTTGACATCGAAACCAAGAACTTTCAGTCATAAAGTCCCGATATCGCAATGCAAAGCCTAGATTCTTGTATATATAAAGTCCGAAAGATTAACTGCCCGCAGGCTCAATAGACAATATCATCATTCAATTAGCTATTTTTTCGATGGAACAAATGTCAAAATGTCAGAACCAACATTCATAATTCTCGGCGCCGGCGTCATAGGTCTTACGACAGCCCTCGAGCTCTCAGCCCGTCACCCATCATCCAGCATCCTCATCCTAGCAACACATCTCCCTGGCGACAGACATATAAACTACACGTCTCCATGGGCAGGAGCTAATTGGCTGTCTGGAGCTACTGATAATGGACGAATGGAAACGTGGGACGAGGTTACGTATCGGAAGTTTGAGCAGTTGGCCGATGGCGTGAAAGAGGCTGGTGTGCAAAGGATGAATATTCAAGCTTTTTATGATAGTGAGATTGAGAAGGCGGGGATCTTGAGTAAAGGAACAGGAAAAGTGTGGTATGAGGGTTTGACCGGGTTGAGGTGTAAGTAGTGGGTGATTTTGACATATTTTGGAGTTGTGTTTTGTCTTCAAATCCGATTTTGACTAATGGATTTATAGGGATAGGGAAAGAAGAGTTGCGAGAAGGTGCGGTTTTTGGGTATGAGTGCGGTACTTTCATCATCAACGTACAGGTCTATTTGCCTTGGTGAGTTCCCTTGTTATTTCCATCCGTCAATATGTCAGCATTCTTCGAGAAAGCCAAAATTTGCGGACTGGGGAGCCGAACTTATTTGGTATTTGAGCTTCTACGTTCTGCGTGGCGCGAGACCAAAGATTGTTATACTAACAAAGCACCCCAGGCTACAAAACGAATGCCTCAAAAAGGGCATCCAAATTCACCGCAAAACAATACCCTCCATAAGCTCTGTCGCCGAGAGCTACCCTCATGCCAAAGCAATCTTCAACTGCACCGGCCTGGGCTCCTTCTCTCTTGGCGAAGTCCAAGACAAGACCATGTACCCAACCCGAGGTCAAATCATGCTCGTCGAGACACCTGAGGTGCCTTTGACGAGGATGTACTTCCGTTCACCACAGCGTGTCAACAAAGATACGACATATGTCTTCCCGCGGAATCCTGGAGGAGGTGTCATTCTTGGTGGGTGTAGGTTTGATGGCGAGTGGGATGGTGAGGTGGACCTGGAATTTGCGGAGGATATCAAAAGGAGATGTTGTGAGCTTGCGCCGGAGTTGGGAAGGCCGGAGGATTTAAGGGTGTTGCAGCACGGGGTGGGTTTGAGACGTGAGTGACCTTCCGAATTCGCAAGGCCCGTGGCAGGATAGAGATGTAGCGAAGCATTGGACAGTCAACTTTTACTAACCTCGAGTAGCCGGTCGCAAAGGCGGACCTAGATTGGAGAAAGAAATCGTTGGAGATAAACTTGTGGTGCATAACTACGGTGCTGCTGGTGCTGGCTATCAAGCTTCATGGTGGGTGCCTCTCTGGCACGAATGAATAGATGTCTGTGCTGACACGTCTTCAGGGGAATGGCAAAGGAAGCTGTGGACTTGCTGACGCAGGACTCAAAACTGTGATCCTACTCCAAAATAGGCTCGAGGTCTCGTTCAATCGAAGCTCGACTGAGTTCAGAACAGATATTGAAGGGCTAATGAGCACCATATCAAGCGAAAGTCTCAAATCGCAAGCACTGACCCAAAATTGGGCTCAAAGCAAACATTATCATTACTATACTAAATCATGATCGATGACAGCCATCACTTAGGTGCGTAAATGAGCGCAAGCTGGTCAATCTCATCTCCATCCTGTCCATTGAACCCAACAATTTGCCACCCAGTCGGCGCAGAGTAAGTCGCGCAATCCGAGGTCGATGTACCGGAAGCGAGAGTGCGGCCAGTGCTCGTGGTAGCGAGAATGTAGAAGATTCTCGTCTGGCTGTCCTTCTGTCCTTGGCACAATTTTGCAGAAACCCAATACTCGGTGCTTGCAAGAGTTAAGGTCGAAGCGGTTCCGCCAGTTCCACCGTGTGTGAAGGTCTGGCCGTTGCTGAGAGTCAGGCCGACGGAATCGACGCGAGAAGCTCCCCGGAAGGTAAGCACAGAGGCCTTGGGCGAGGCTGGAAGAGATGGGAGGTCGTTGAACCAAGTACCGTGGGGTCCTCCGAAGTAGTTGGATTGTCTGAAGGAGGAGCTGACAGTCCAGGTGTAGTTCACAAGAATTGGATTGTGGTCGCTGAGGATGTTACCGTCTGGCTGTAGGAACTTGGAGGACTCGTAGTTGAAGTTTGTGGCCTCGAGAGTGAGTTGACGAGATCCTCGGTAGAAGACTTTGTCAACGGTCTCGCAAGTATTGATGAGCGATGGGTTATCGCAGATTGTCTCCACCGTGGGAATCACGCCACCGCGGGACAGCTGGACGAAAGCATCTGTCATTCCGTTCTGCTCGACAGGTTAGCATTTGTCACAACTCAGCGCTGGAACGAGACGGGCGGCGAGATCGAATCGCGAGGCTGTAAATGACGGATGAGAGTATACTTACGTTCGTAGCAAACACGTTCGGAATATCGACGCTACGAGTGTACCTAGAGTTGGTGTCTCCGAAAACGAGCACGGCGTTCCCAACAGACCAGACATTGATGTAGTCAGAAACTTCTTGCAGATTGGCAGCACGTGCTACCAGATCCCCGGGCTCGGTTCCAGCATCAGCATGCAGGTTGTAAGTATCGATGTAGACTCCCTCAGAGATCAGAGTTCGCATAAATGTGAATCCCTTTGGGGTCAAACAATCAGCGGATGAAGCATCAGAACAGACGTTCCACTTCTTCCTGGTGAAGTTGATCCAATCGAAGTTTGCAAGTGTGTTCAAGCCACTACCGAATGGCACCCCGCCTGATGTTGCAGTACGGTATGGATGATCATCATTGGCATAGATAGACGCATGGTAGTTGAAATCTGACAGAGTCAGTTATTGTGCCGATGAAACATCGAGCTTGAGCTGACCTTCTTGCACATGAACGATATCATAGTCATACTTGGCCAGCAGCGTTCCGATCAGAAGTGAGTTTGTTGTCTTGTCTCCAGGAACATCATTTCCATTGAGAATGGCCGGAAGTCCAGCAACATTCATAGTGAGAACATTGAAGTCCCCAGTCGTTGCGGCAGCTGAGACGGAAGAAACAAGGCTGGCAGCGGCTGCTGCGAGGCTAAGAGTAAGACGAGCCATTTTGAACTAGACAGATGCTGAGCTGGAAGCGATGCTGTTCTTCTGACTTGAGGCGACAATGGGAGGGGGGGTGTTCAGTTATATACTCGATCGAGGTCGCTGCGCTGGCTTCTCTCCGGAGATTGATGCTAACCATTATGATGAAGACCTTCCCCTCACGGTCGATCATTGTTCAGGGATAGATATAAGTCATCTGCAGGATCTATCCGCACTTCTACCTTGATATAGGGCTTGCCCCGATATCGTCGGGAATCATCCGGCAATCACTCAACAAACTCCGGGGCCGAGGGACATGTAGAGATTATTCTTGGCAAGTGATCAGAATCCTCTGATAGATACTCCAAGAACAGATACAAGGTAAAAAGGTTCCATTCGATAAAGAATGCGACTGGCTGGAGCTTGCTGCATCGAAGCTTTTGCAAAATTCAAAAGCCGCATCTCGCGCATCGTTGACTGAGATCCCTCCACACTCGTGCGAAGAAGGAGGGTATGATTGGCTTATAGCGAGAATTCAGAATTCCAAGAATTCGGTGATGTTTCTGGATCCAGAATTAGAGTGCGGGAGTCCTTCCAGAAGAGAGGTTGGTCCCTGCCAAGAGATCGATTCGTGAGGGGATTTACCAGGGGGCCTGGTATCGCCAGATTTGCACGTGCACGCATGAATGGCTTCAACGCTGCTGCTTTCAGGAATCAACTTGACACGTTTATTCCTGTATTATCCCCAAAAATGGACCGATCCTGAACTTAAAGCTGTGATTGAAGAAGAAAGGGGCGAAGGATTTGGGGCTGAGAAACTCTCTGTCGTGACAGGCGAGAAGGGGAGGAAGGTTAACTGCCGTGGCCCGTTGCCAAGGAAGCAGACTGCCTTGAAGAATCATGCTTGGCTCCTGCTCGCTTACTCTTCCAACCTCCTCGCCGTTTGCTGTTGTTCGCAAATTACGGAGGTAAGCAATCGACAGTCAAATGTTCCCAAGCGGCTTCTGGTGTACTTTGCACGCTGGGTTTCGGATGCATACCGTACAAGAACATTTACTCGATCAAGAGGAGGTTAAGGTTCTCAAAGTGCTCGTCGACCGGCGACCATGCGCCTTCTTTATATGTCACGTCATATAGCCTCAGGACCCAAGCATGCTGCCAGAAGCGAGCAAGTTCACGGACGTTACGCATCGCCCTCGGTCCGGACTCCTGAATGTCCGGATCTTCAACCCCATTCCAGCAAGTCTGAAATGGATCACCAGTTTGAATGGAACCCCGCGATCGACCTTGGTTGGACTTTGATAGGTAGGTAAACACACCTCGCTTATGACACTGTCAAACGGCCAGCGGCTTCAGAGCACTTCGCTTTCTCTGATCTATGACCTTCAGACTTCATCGCCATTCCTTCTCCCAACAGACTCGACATGTATGAACTCTCCAGCTTTCCCTTCTACATCATCTGGAATGCGCGACTCGACTTTGGCTTTCTTCAAGTCTTCGTTATGTAGATATTGTCCAATCATGAACAACAGCCAGAATGCGACGACAAGAGATGTATTGATGGTGTAGCCTTTTCTCCATTTCGGTGCTATTGACTGTCAGCTTGAGAATAACGAAGATTGACAAAATAACTACCTTCGATTACGGGGAAAACCGTGATGGGATACCAAGAAAAGAAAGCCCACCCCATCGTCATCTGTAATTCCCTGGAGTTAGCAGACATTATGATAATCATTCGACGGGACGCAAGGGAAGCATACCATGGCTCCGGTCACGAAAGCTCTTGCCTCAGCATCATCTTTCATGATGATATTCACCCATGGAAACAGGATCGGTGTGACCGCAGAGGTCAATCCAAGAAGGAAGTTGGCAGTGACTGCGAGCACGAGTTAGTTCCAAGTAATGGCGGTGTGATGAGGAGAACCTACAATGCAATCCATCTGGAATGTCCCAAACTAGGAGACAGATATTGCAGAACAGTAATATGGCACACACAGCAGTGAATATAGACCACAGTGGATATATCATGCAGAGCGAGGTTGCCAAAATTGCTGATACAACTGCGACTGCTTGGACACCAGTTGGAATTGTGTTGATTTGTGCAACCGACCATGTTCCGTGTGTCTTGGCTTCTGCCTTCAGCCAGAGAGCCATTTGTCCAGTTGCGTAGGAAGAACATTGAAAGCTGACGCGGTCAGTGAAACATATTTATCAAAAAACTTGCATGTACAGGACAACTAGCATGTGAGGCTTACCAGATGTAGGTCAACACTGCGATGTACAGGTGCCACTTCGTAAAGACTCTCTTCAACATAGCCTTCCCGATCTTCTTGCTCGGTCTGACACCATCGTCGACCATTCTCTTTCTTGCTAGAGCATGCTCTCTGTCAGTCAGGTAGAACGGCTTTGGTGAAGCTGGTAGACCTGGAAAGATAAAGTAACTAGCGAAAGCGATTGGAAGACTGATACAGCCATCGATGATGAAGAGCCATCGCCAGCCAGCCATACCATGAACGCCGTTGAGGTTGTTGTACGCTGCAGCTTGGAGGTATCCACCAAACATTGCTCCCAAATTGCTTGAGATATACCATACTCCACAACGCTTGAACAGTTCATCACCACGGCTGTTTACATGTCAGTCTCAATTAGATGAAATGGATGATGAGTTGGAAACACTTACTACCAGGATGACAAAATGTACATCGATCCAGAAGCGGCAGGTGTTTCGAGAACTCCAAGCAAAAATCGAATACCGTAGATGTCCCTTTCGTGCCGAAGCCTGCACTGAAGGAATGTGACAACAGACCACGAGACCTCCATAGTCGGGACATACCACCGCGTAATGGAAGGACGCGATAGGATCAACATCGACGGGATTTCGAAAACAAGATAGCCGATATTATAGAAAGTACCAAACAATGAGTACCTACATCGTTAGACTTCATTTCATGTATTCGAGCAGGACCGGCACATACTGGTTGCCATTCAAGTTGAGATCCTCCTTCATACCAGAGACATATGCATTATTGATATTCGAAGAGTCGAGCCATTTGAGGAAAACTTTTCTGAGATTAGCTTTGCCTCATCAATTGAAATTTATTGTAGGCACTTACACATGAGACAGCAAAAGGGCATAAGCGTGTAGTCGAGCTTTCTTAGAAGTTTTCGCTCTTCCGGCGAGTAATGGCTCGGATACCAATCAAACATGTAAAGCCATGCTTTCCAGAAAGAGCGGTCAGGAGCTTTGTTGACTGTAGAACTGGCGATGACTTCTTCGGTAGAGTTTCCCTTTGTCTCGGCTTCTTGTTCTGTCCGGTCGTTGGAATTCGCCATGGTTGAAGTGAAGAATTATATTATGAAAGGTTGGCTGCGCTGTCGAACTGAGAGGTCTTTGCCATAAGAATATGGGATCTTCTTATGTATACTAGGAATTCAATTGCCATGGAATTAATGGACAGCTGGACTAGCTGCAAAAATGGGGAAGTGTGGGTGGCACGCGACCCCGCGTTTGTGGAGTGCTGGGGAAATATCGCCGGATTATTGAGAACGGGGCATGGGCTCAGAAATCCGCGAATGAGCAATGAAAAGGTGCTTCGTCTGCAGCTCAATTGTAGTGTATATAGGAGTGCTAAGTCATGACGGGAATTCGGGGTTTTTGTAGCGGGCGTCAAACGCGATTTCCGACCATGCATGAAGATCTACCGAAGGCCGAAGGCAATCCGCTGGTGATCCCCAATCGTTACGCGAGGCTGGTACTCATTGCCTTCTGTTAGTTAGATCGAATTGTGCCAGGCAAAGTCCAATCATAATGGGATGGTACAAGATTTACAATTGTACGTGTATGTATCCTACAGCAACTCCTGACACAAGAAAAGCCACTTCCTCAAACACAAGCCGATATTTACATCGAACATCTATCTTCTCCATACAGAGATAATGGCTCAAATTGACGTCCATATTCGAGTCGCAGATAATGCTCTGAGGGAGGGCACTTCCATTCTTGACAGCGAGAACCTCAAAGGCCCAGCGGTAGTCATTTGCGAGAAAACCGAGGAGACGACACCAAGTGTGCTGAAAACATCGCTAGAGTCGAAGTCTTTCGACACCGAGTTGCAAGATCTATTTTCTGAAAACATCTATGCCAAAGCCTGGCGAGTTGCCAAGAGAGACCTTGAAAATAACGTAAGGTGTGTGTCGAGTTCTTTTGTCCGCCATACTAATTCTCAAACAGAGTCCACCAAAAGTATATCCAGAGTTCGTACCTCAGATTGGCGCCGGTTATGGCCGCTACACACTTCGGGAAGCAGACTTCTGGACTTGTGGCTTCTTTCCAGGAACTTTGTACTCTCTTCTCGAGAGATTATCGCGATATCCGCATGCCATCCCTTTTGTCAGAGGGACTCAAATAGACGGACTACAAGGCTTGGAGCTCAGTCAGGAGAATCTGTTGTCTCTGTGTCGAACTTGGGCAGAGCCCCTACATTCCATGACTGGGAGGACAGACACTCATGATCTGGGGTTCATTGTGCAGCCAGCACTGCAGTTGGACTGGGAGCTTACCGGAAATAGACGGAGCTTGAACTCTCTTATCACTGCTGCGAATAGTCTTGCAACTCGGTATGACGAGAAGGTGAGAGCGATTCGGAGCTGGGACCTGATCAACAAGAAGGACTTGAAGATTATTTCCATGGACGAAAACTTCATTGTCATTATTGACAGTCTTTGCAACCTGGATCTCTTATTTTTTGCGTCAACACATTCGGACTCCGATCGATTGGCTCTCATCGCCAAAAGGCACGCAAAAACGCTGCTACATACGCATCTCCGACCCGAGTCTTCGTCAGCACCATCCAGAAGCAAGTACCAGGGCCAGCTTTATTCTACATGCCACGTTGCGAACATCGATCCAAGGACAGGACAAGTGAAAGGACGCATGACGGCTCAGGGCTATGCGAACGACTCGACTTGGAGTCGTGGTCAAGCTTGGGCAATTCTTGGATACGCACAGACTTACAATTGGACCAAAGACAAGACTTTTCTAGATGCAGCATGTGGTCTGGCAGAATACTTCTTGCAGAGGCTTGGATCACACCATGAAGTTCCATGGGACTTCGATGCACCAGTCGAAGATCCGGAGCATCTGGTAATGGACTCATCTGCTGGGGCCATTGCTGCCAATGGTATGCTTATCATCTCTGAAGCTCTCGCCATGACACAACAGCCCATTCTCTCGAAATCCTTCCAAAATTACGCTTTGAGACTGGTGAAGAATCTTTTGACATATTCTCTGGCGGAGGAGAAGGCACGGTTTGCGATTGCTTCTCGCCAAAGGGGAACCGGCAACATGGATGAATTGATCGTTGAGGATGTGATTCCTGGCCGATACTTTGATGCAGTATTGAAAAATGCTACAGCCAACAATAACGTGGGTGCAAATAGGAGGTATTGGAATCATGGCTTGGTCTACGCAGATTACTATCTGATGCGGTTTGGGAATGAATTGCTTAGAATGAACATTGATCGAGAGGCGCAAGATTAGTTTCAAACAGGAGTGGCACCATCGATGGACGTATTGTAGTTTGACAGACTGGGAACGGGATAATATCGTCGCATAGACAGTGTCAGTTAGACGTCCAACACTGGAGAATTCACAATCTGTGTTTGAGGAAACGTACAACTGATATTTACAGGTTCTCGACGGCATAGTGACGCTACCGAATTCCGGGCTACCAAAACGAATACATAAAAGCTCGACCTTTTCGCTGTTGTAGCTTGAAATGTACGCTTTGACAACAGCAATTCAGTCGAGCACACGCCTACTTTAATGCGTGTAGCTGTGAACGATGCAAATCCACGAATATCAAGACGAAGGCACTATTACAGAAGAAGTTCTGAAGTGGGAAGACTTCCCCCTCTCCGGAAGTTTTCTTGACAGCATCGCTGACCCGCAATTCGCTTGGCGCAGGGTCAACAAACCCGTCTCGTCGAAAAACACTTGAGCGTCTCACACCAATACCTAATCTGATAGTCTACCACCAAGAACATTGAGGTATATATCTCACAGAGGTTACTAATAACAACATTTAGTTTAGGAAATCTAGTTTTCCTGGCCCCACCAACCGATGTTCGTAGAAAACAAACCATCATTATAACTTATTACTCTGTCCATGTCGAGAAACTGCTGGTCGACGAACATCTGAGAGATAGGGTTCAAGTCATCCATACCCATTATAGAATCAGCGGTTTGGATGTTAACTGCAGGATGCATAAACCCGTCGTCGCCCAAGGTAGGACCTGAATATGCGGCAGCTTCAGCGATTTGGGTTGGACTGACAGTTGCTGGGAAGCCTGCCTGAAGACCAATTCGACCCGGCATCGGGAAGTTGTGGTCACTCCGCACGTCACCGGCAGACAGCCTGTGGGTGGCTGATTCTCTCGGAGTGTATTCTGTAGTGCCGCTGTTTCCATTATGCTCCCCGCTTCTGTGCCCTGGTCCATCATGTATCTGGCTGTGCTTTCTTTTCTTTTGTCGTTGCGAAGCCGATACAGACTCGGGGGGCTTTCCTGAGCTACCCAACATTGTTGCGTATCGAGATGGAGACGAAAGAGGATCGTCAGCCTCGTTTGTTCCTAGCTCTTTGACATAGCCCATAACATCGATCCGAAAACGAGGATTTTCCGTACATTTATCTTGTAACGACCGCAATTCGTCCACATACCTGGCAGCAAGATCATTCTGAGGCGCAGGAAAACTATGTTGCCCACCTTTCCAGCGAGTAGAGATTACATCGAGGCTTTTCAAAAGCTTGGTGAACTCTAACATCGGGGTCGCATCCTCGTAGTATCTCCAGTGGACTAGAAAATTTTAGTCATTTGTGCTTAGACGGGAGTATAAGAAGAGAAGTTTACCAAGAAGCACCCTTGCGGCAACAAAAACACACAATATGAACTGGCTATTGACTATCTTGCTTGTCGTCGGACTGTTAAGATAATTCTCAGTTATGCTGGATGTCTCAATAGCTGCAGCTTGGCAAGTATCCGCGCTCCAGCGACTTGGTAGTTTGGAAGCCCAATCCCACTGTGGCGACGGGTATGCTATGACTTGATGTAGAAGTATCATTGAAGCATTATGGGTGATATGTGCCAGGGTCAGATTAGGGTCCATGATTATTTCCGCTGGGCGGCGAGATATGTTGGTGTCTTTCCATTTCTGGGGGAGAAACATTTTCCAGCTGTAGATTGTTAGTCGCAGGGATCGAAGAGACGTTGGTTTCTGCTCACTGAACGAGTCGGAGATCTAGCTCTTTGAAGCGGGTCAGCCAGCTGCCAACCTGTTTCTGATCTTGCAAGTCAACTTTTTGCTGAAGAAAGTACGTTGTGACACGACTCATTGATTCAGTGGCCTCAATTCGATAGGCGAAAGCTCCGATGGTTGACATTGACGTTGCCAAGTCCTCTTGAGTATGTTCTGGGTTGCCAAATCGTGTCGACGCTGGACTTTGATGATCGGATCCTTGTGTTGGTGATGGATAGTGCGTTGGGAGATATGCAATCGAATTGCCAATCTTGCCGGCCGACTTATCCCAGATTCCAAAGTAAGGAGTTAAAACATGCTCTTGCTTACGCCACAATGCTCCATCGGCAGGTAGACGTCGGTAAACATCATCAGATGTGAGACTGGTATTCCATCTGCTCATGCGTCAGCATTTACATGTCGGGGAAAAAAAGGAGGCGCAGACAAACCCAGTGGCCACTGAACAAAAGCTGCATCAAATGTCAGCAAGCAACGTAAGGACTTCGGGGCTTTGTCTGACTTGCCGATCCAGGTTGAAGACATTCCAAAAGACTCTGCGTCTTGTTTCTACCTCAGTCCAATTAGTAGGAGGTGATAGCAAGGGTGTTGGCGTTAGCAACGGACGCTCTTGCTCCTCTTCGATTTCCACGCTCAGTTGGAGATACTCGACAGTCCTCGTCAAAGAGCCAACGATAGACCATGCACTCGATGGGTTTCCATTCCCGATCTATCTCAAGTCAGTCAAAGTAGGGACTTCGTAACATTTTATACCGCATTAAACTCACATCGTCGAAAGCAATAATCGTCAAAGCTTGCAGACTCTCCACGGAAAGGGAGTTCATCGCGTGCAAAATGACCCGATCTCGAGAAGTCTTCGTCGCTTCCAGAATTCTGGCATCATCTACGTTTTTACTCCCAGAGCCGAATCTTATAGCAGACACAATCATCGCACGTAGGATAACCTCCAGGTCTGCTCGCCAGACTGACTCCGAAAGTTTTCGTCTGAAACTGGATTCGTGAATCATGGGGATCCAAGGGTGGAGTTGCGAGAAGTAGCTGTTAACGATGCTTTGTAGTATATTCGACGCCAATAGTTCTTCTCCGTCATTGAAAAGGCTATCACCCAGGAGATACGCCCCCCAGTTGAACAATCCAGATGAGTCTAGGCGTCGTCTTTTTCGCTGCTCACGGAAGCGTTCATCAGCGATTGATGATGCATCAGATAGCGCCTCCTCGTTCGTCACCTCGACTCCTCTTGAAGTCGCATTATTGAATTTCCTCAATTCTCGCTCGAAAGATTCCAACAGCGCAGATGCAGATCGAGGATTCTGATCGGACGTGGGAGCCGTAGTGGTTTGACCTTGCAAGCTGTGTATGAGATCCTCCAACTTTTCTAAACCCAGTTAAATCTGCGAAGTGGCATCCGTTGAGGAAACTTACCAACTCTCCTATTCAAATTCTCTACAGCACCACCCTTCAATCCAGGCTTCTCTTTCGGCTCGTAAACACACTCTGCCCCTATTCGAATACAAATTAGCCGAGAAATCCGAGCCGGAGTAAATATTTACCAAGCCTCCGACATTCCTTGCACCGTGGATGTTCTTTGGAACAACCCAGCTTTCGTCTCCGACACTCCCTACATGCCGGCATACTGAATTTGCAGTTGCCTTTGCTCAATATTTCGGAAGAAAGCTTGTCGGATTATCAAATTATCAATGCCGCTGTATATACAGTAGTCCGTTTCCCGCTGGAGATGCACCGAATTTCCGAACCCCGCACTCACCCCACCTTCCTAACTTTCTCTTCCTCGTCGTCCCATCCCCGGACTCGTTTAGATGATCGGCAGCTTATGGACCTGGGAGAAGAAGACCAGGTATATCGCAAGTGGCAGACTGTGGACAACCATGGATGTCTAAGAAGTAAGGCTAGTTAACATATTTCCAAAGTGTGGCAGCAATAACTCGCTATGTCTCGTAACCTGACACTCGCATATGTATGAGAATCAGCAGAACTCAGTGCTGCAGATCGAGTCCCATCCAAGATGCCACCTCTTCCAGGCTTTTCGGACAATCCATTCCAAACCCGTGAAGACGTGCTACTTGCAGCAAGATCTCTTCTCCTTCCTCTCGGGCCCTACAAGTCACCATGCGGAGCGCGAATCAAAATATCAACCGCGACAGGGACAGGATTCGACGAAATCTCAGCACAGCTCGAAGGATTTGCTCGACCACTGTGGGTGGTCGCCGATTTACTCGTACTCAAGTCCGCCTCACCTTCCGATGCCCAGAGTCATATAGATCTGAATCTAGAATCATGGGTTCGCGGCCTCGAAGCCGGAGTTGATCCAGAGTCAGATTCGTATTGGGGAGAGCTAGGCGACTTTGACCAGCGAATGGTGGAGATGGAGCCAATTGCCTACGCACTCCTCACTGCGCCTGACATCTTCTTCCCTTCCGAAGCAGTGAAGCAGCAAAGGCTCATCACTTGGCTTCGCTCCATCAACGACCATGAAATGCCGCCATCCAATTGGCGATGGTTCAGAGTCCTTGTGAATCTCGCCCTGGTACGAACGTGTGGTGTGCCGTATGATGATGTAAAACCTATCATGGATTCAGATCTTGCTCTGCTGGACAGTTTCTATCTTGGTGGTGGGTGGTCGAGCGATGGGTTGTGGTCAGAGGATAAAAAGCAGGCGGATTACTATTCCGGGAGCTTTGCGATTCAGTATGCGCAGTTGGCTTACGTTCGGTTTGCAAAAGAACTTGATCCTGAGAGAGTGGTCCGGTATATCTCTGAAGCTAGGAAATTCTCTTGGACATTCTGGAGGTACTTTGATGTGGATGGTAGGTCTGCCTCAGATACTGATTGAGGTTAGCTGATGAGATACAGGCGCTGCTATTCCCTTTGGAAGGAGTTTGACATACGGCTTCGCGTTTGCGGCCTTTTGGTCGGCCGCCGCTGTTGCCGAAGTACCATTTCCTGCTCCATTAGAGAAGCCTGGTGCTGTGAAAGGTTTGATACTACGTCACCTCCGGTGGTGGGCCAAGAAGACAGACATTTTCAACACTGATGGGACACTGAATATTGGGTACACTTACCCAAACATGTACATGAGCGAGGATTACAACTCTCCCCAGTCTGTTTATTGGTGCTTAAAAACATTCTCTGTTCTTGCTCTGTCTGCAAGTCATTCATTCTGGACCTGCGAAGAATTGCCTGACCCCCTCTCTACCCAAGCCCAGGATGTTGCAGAGGAGAAAGGGCAATCGCCATTACTGGAGCGAATCGCAGTAGTTGAACCAGCTATGCAGATCATCTGCAGTACCAAACAACACCACTTTTTCCTTTCAGCCGGGCAATTTACCAAAAAGACTCACAAAGCTCGAGAAGCCAAGTACAGCAAATTCGCTTACTCCTCAGCATTCGCATTCAGTGTCCCCACTGGCTCTCTGCTTCCACAACTGGCGCCAGATAGCACGTTGTCCGTGAGTGACGACGGAGGTGAGACGTGGCGAGTGAGGTGGGAACCCCTCGAAGCACGGATACAAGATATGGCTTCATCTTTTGAAGCTGACGGCGCGGCTGTGACAATAAGCCGGCCATGCCTCAGAAGTGCTTGGCGGCCATGGCGCAACTCGAGCTTGAAGATAGAGACAACACTGGTTCCTAGCCTGGATCGGTGGCCAGGGTGGCATATTCGAGTCCATGAGGTGGCGGGCAGTCATCTACAGACCATACAGTGTGTCGACGCAGGATTTGCCATATCTAGGCTGAGTAAGAAAGGAGGTAATTTGCCAGTCTTGAATACCAACCTGAGCCTGAACACCGGCTCTGCGGCAGAGGAGGTAGATAATGTTGCTGGAGAGGGGCTCTGGCAGGAAGAAGCGGCTTGTCTGGTGCTCTCAGATGCAGGAGCAAGCGGAATATGCGATCTTACAGGTCAGATCAAGCAACCGTCTCCTAGAGATCGCGGCACAGGAAACCATGCATCGAAAGGGCTCATGTTGAATCCTGATGCAAACACTAATTTGATAGCGCAAAGAACTCTAATTCCCACTATCCAGCATGAATTCGAGGAATCGATAGGCAAGACAAATGGGGGAAATGATGAGATCGAACAATCAACTTGGTTCGTTACGGGAGTATTCGCTATTGCTGCCTCAGCTGGGTTGAGCGCTCAGGAAATTCGAAGTTTGTGGCGAGACAAGCCCAGATTCAAAATAGAATGAGGCAGATAGAATTTCTGAAACTTGAAACCATACACAGGTATATGGACGACCATAGATCCTTCGTTGCTTCATTGAAGATACGCAAATGGCACTAGCCTATAATATGTACTCTTGGTCGTAAATTATGCTCCGAGACTCGGCTCGAACCTCATCATCTCGTTGAGCATCTGTAGATTGAAGCCATCTCCTTCACACAAACTCAACATCCACTCGGCATCCATCTGTCCCAGCTCTCCGTGCCGTCCTTCCCATCTGCCTCCTGCTCCGGGACTTGTATGGGATTGAGGCATATATCCGAAGTCTTCTTTCTCAGCCCTATCATCGTCCATAAAGCTCGCAAGGTTGACATCACCATTGGCATCTATGCCAGTCTTAGGAGAGCCCCTCACGTAGCTCTCTTGAGCCCCGCTCGTAAATGCAATAGAGGCAGCTCCACCGTCGAGCTCAAGATAAGGTTGCGATGCCCGTTCATGAGCTGGCTCCTCCGCCGTGGGAGCCAGACTTTGATCTTGATTGGGACTTGGTTGCGGTGCACGAGCAAGGAATTCCATTGTCGCCCCTATGACATTTTCTAAGGCATCACGATATTTCTTGACAACTGGTGTACGTTCAGCCATGACAAAAAGAGCCGATGAGCAGGCGCGAAGATCATTGGAGACTGAAAAATTCCATAGTGGAGGCGAGATAAAGAGACAGTAGCTAAAGCATGGTTACTTAGCGATCCTACGAAGGGGGTTATTGCACCTACCACATTGTGACCCCTGCTATAAATACAGAGTGCAACGCAATGAATGAATGTCCGTACGAATCTCTCTGATGTAGTCGTTTGAATATTTGACAAATCTGTCCGGATGATTGTAGGCACAGTGCAACACGTCGATCAGTAGGGGGCAGAATCGTCAAGAATGGCTGAAGCAGAAGCCTCATTGCTTTGTAGTAATGCATGTTGAGATAATCTGACTCGTATGGCGATGAGGGTGGCAAAGCTCGATGCCAGTCCTCCAACATTTTCAAAGTCGGGTTGATCTTTGGTATCAAAGACGCCACGGGACGGTCAACGCGATATATTGTTCCCTATTTGATTATCAATATGATTTTGCCTCAAAGTCAAAACATGACCGATTTGACTGGTACATAAATATGCTCACCTGGATGTAAGATTCCAATCGCTTCAGTCGGAAGCACTGTATTGCTAGTGTAATGTTGGATGACGGCCGAGATGCTTGAAAAGTAGGCGAGGGAGAGACTGCCAGAGTACGGGCGATTAGACTATCATCACGAACAGTATCATTGATTTCGAGTGGCAGGGCTGCATCAATATCGCGGTCTGCAATGCTATAGGGGCGGCCAACGGAGACAGCAATGACCCTTTCCAGGAAGTAGACCGTCCAGAACAAGCGTCTGCGAAGCTGACCTTCATAAGGTTTGTGGTTACCGTAGTATGCTTCTCTATGAAGGCCAAGATCGACGCAAGTTCTCATGGCTAGTCCGATCATGTACCACTTCATAATGTTAGTTCAACTTATTGTTGACAAATGCCAGGTGGTATCTTCGCGTCCGGAAGCAATCCAGCCGAATAAAGAAGGATCGGACGGGGAGTAAGGAGAATGAACATACAATTCCAGAGTTTGACGGTGAGCGCAGGTTGTAGAGCACCAAGAGAGTCATCGCTTCGATATTATGAACGGAATGTGATTCGCGAGCGGCAGAGATATATTGGAGGGCTTTCATGAAGAAGTTCTCAGGAGGAGTGTAATCGTAAGCTTCCGTCAACTTGAGCATTGTCGCCCCAATGGCATATATCATGTAGATCTTGAATGTGCCGTACTGGTCTTTCGGACTTGTATTGTCTTGGACAAAACGATTGCCATGACGTTCCAAAATATCTGATCGATCCAAGAACGGATAGCGCAGGTGCACTCTTGTGAGGTAGGCGTCTAGAATCCTCCCTCCCCTGGTAACACAACCGTAAGCAATTGCACGACTGGAAAAGACTTGATCAAAGCACGAATGAAGATGTCTAGAAAGTCTAGAGTGATAACATTCGTCTCCCATAAAACGTACATATCGTCGTTCGGAGGTCCTGCACTATTCTTCTTCAACTCTGCAATACTAAGAGGCTTCGACTGTGTTTGATTGACCGTTGAGACAAGAGCCTTATTCCAGACTGTTGCTTGCACCATCTGGCCTAGGTTCGTAGCTAAAGAGAATCCCGAAGAAGATCCAACATATGCCGCTTCCCCTCCAAGACTGAGGAAGCCCACGATATCCGCGATGTTTCCATTGGTGAACCTTCTCTCGACCTCGGACGATGTTGGCGATATGGCTGCCTGCCGTTCCAATGGACTCTGCGCTACATTGTGAGGTGTAGGTGCATTCGTGTAATTCGCTAGCTGGGCTTCGAGGTCGGAGATGCGCTCTAGTAGAGCTTGATTTGGGCCACTTGGAGAATCAGATATGTCTAGAGGTTATATGTCTAGAGGTTGAAAGCGCAAAACTTACCTGTTCCACTCTTCAATCGCAGAAGGGGGCTGTATACATTGCTCTTTAGCATTCGCGCAGTTCGCGCAGATAGGGAAGCCATGGCATTTCTGCTTGCGTGTACGGCATCGTTCGCAGGACTTTCTAGCTCTCTTGCTGGGTCGAGGATTGTCATCCATGATCGATTGAGGGGTGAAATGGGGAGGACATGGCGACCAAGACCGCTGAGAGACACATCGTCGCCGATAACTGGAAGACCCCAAGAATGGGGATCGATGACAACGTCAGTGGAGTCGGGCGATAAGCTCTTGTCGATTGGAGATGTGATTTGCTTGCTCTGAACCCTGTCGCGGGCAGCTCCTCGGTAAACCGAGCTCCCCCTGACCCCACACGTGACATGGATCTAAAATTCTAATGATGAGCTCCTCTTCCCACTTCCCGGCTAGAACATCTGTTTCCTTTTCAAGCACAACGAGTGGCAGATACAATGGCTTAGACTCACAGCTACTACCTAGCTACAGTCAAGCGTCATGTAACAGGTAAGCACGTACGTTCTATCTGGCTTGAATGGTGACACAGAAGTTGGTCTTGGGCTTCCCTGTTGCAGCTTTACTTGCTGTATCATTTTCTTGTAATCAATCTCTTTGATATACACAATTTACTTATAAGATTTCGACAAATTTGCAGTCACTCCCAACAGCTTCTTATCCCTACAATACCCGTCCTACTATAATCTGTGAATGTTTTCTTTTGCTGACCATGCAGCGTTCCGCTCCTGCATGCGTCTGAACCTGCATTCCCAGCCTCTCAAACACAATCTGCTGCTACAGCCTTATCCATTGGTAAAACCATACGACAATTTCTTGCCAAGTCGAAGTCGCAGACCTGTGCCACGAAGAGGAGCACAGTGCTACTCAATCGCTTACATCACGTGCGGGATACTGAAGTATTGAAACCACACGAGGCTGTAATTTTCGACCTAGAAATCCTCTTCAACTCGAGAAACACCAATATATCTCATCTCAAGATGGCACCATCCGCTAAACCGCTCCTCCTTTTCTGCGCCACACCAGGACATGGACACGTTATGCCCGTCCGGGCTGTTGCAAAAGCACTCGTCGCCCAAGGCTACGAAGCAATCTTCACTACAAACGACGAGTTCCAGTCTATGATTGAGGAGTTCGGCGCAGCGTTCGTCCCTCTCTTTGGACGAGCAAACTTTTCCATGTCCACGATCAACACTCTCTTCCCAAACGAAGACAGAAGCGGTCCACCTGCAGGACCATATCGCCTCGCTCGTGCTCTCAAGTATATCTTTGGAAGCACAATACCTGCCCAGCATGAAAGCGTGCAAGTGATCTTACGAGGGATCGAAGAGCGAGAGCCAGGGAGACGGGTGGTGATTATCCAGGAATGTATGTTCTGGGGCACGTTACCTATCTTGCTTGGTGCAGAGGGATTGAAGCCCGCAGGTGTGATAAGTCTCGGCATATCACCACTGCCACTTGCAGGGCCTGGAATCCCGCCATTCGGTCTCGGCTTGCCCTTTGATTCATCCCCTGCTGGGATCGAAAAGTATGAGGGCATGTCCACGGTTCGCGAAGAGATGTACGAAGAACTTACCGAGTCTTTGAATGAGATCTTCGAGGGTTTTGGGCTGGGGAATATGAAGGAGCACATCATGGATCTACACGTCACGGCTCCAGATCGCTGGATTCAGATGTGTATCCCAAGCCTGGAATATCCTCGACCAGATCCTCCGCCAGGTCTTCGTTTTGGAGGAGCATTACCTGGTGGTCATAGAAGTGTGACGAAAGCCATGCCGGACTGGTGGGAAGACGTCACTGTGAATACGCCCAAGAAGCGTATCGTCTTCGTCTCTCAGGGCACGGCTACAGACTTGTATGAGAAGCTCATTATACCAACACTGCAAGGATTAGCCAACTGCGAAGATGTCATCGTCGTTGCAGCTCTGGGAAGAGAGGGCGCAACCTTACCCGATGACTTCAAGCTTCCCAGCAACGCTCGAGTTGGAGACTTCATACCGTTCGACGAGCTACTTCCTTACGCAGATGTGTTTGTCACCAATGGAGGGTACGGCGGCTTCCAACATGCAGTCAGCCATGGTACCCCGCTGATCGTGGCAGGTCTGGCAGCTGATAAGCCGGAGGTGGCCGCGAGAGTCGAGTGGGCTGGTCTCGGCGTCAATATGAGAACCGAAGTGCCTACTCCTGAAGCTGTCAAGGTGGCTGTGGAGACAGTGCTGAGCGATGGGAAGTACAAGGAACGGGCGGTTGCTTTGGAGGGCGAGGTGGGGAATTATGATATTTTTGAAACTGTTATCCAGAGTATCGAGGAGTTGTGTGCTGGAGATGCTTGACCAGGTCATACTGAGCTGACTTGGATCTTCTTGCAGTACTTTCATTCTCTTCCTTTTTTTAGTCGGAAGTAGCAATTTCTATAGCCTGGAGTTATAGGGTCACACTACCAAAAGTCGTTGGATTTTCAGATACCAAAGCCTCAAATTTTATTTTTATCATTATCATCGCAGTATACGAGATTTCCATCACAGTCAGTCTTTGTTGGGAAGTCACAAAGCGTGGGCGAAATGACCTAAGAGCCTGATATCATTCATCTCGCTCTACTCGAAGTTCATGGAACGACGAACCAGACCAATTTTCCCACCCCTCGGAGTCTGCCTTTGCTACCTATGTAGATTGACATGACCGACTGGCATGTATCAATGGATGATATGCTATACTTCGAACTTATTAGCACCATCGAAGTTGATGGTTGGACGCACAATATCCTTTATGTGGTCTTCATATATAGGAAGTCCTCATTTCGATATCCTATCAGGTGTTGACCTCGATTCAGAAGCGAGAGGCAAAAGTGGTCAATTGAACCATATCTGAGCAATAGCAATGAACGGACAAAATTTTCTTTTTGCCCGGTTCAAATAACCCGAAGTTAAGGACATAACTCCTACACGCGTTCTAATTGCATTTAGAACTACCTTTCTTCATCCCTGAAAGTAAATGCATTGTGACGTCACGTGTGTTTTTCAACCACAAACGGCTCCGCCTGATCTCCCAGCTCCCCTGAAGATCACGCAGATCGCGAAGCAACAGAGTTTCAAACGACGCGTTTATCTTTGTTAGTTATCAATAGAATGCCGTGGAAAGTAAACAAAGCAGTATAAAAGGGCTTAAAGATCCCTCATTGCCTCCCAAAAGTTCCTCGTCTATTCTCCAACTCGCCTGAAGTCCAAACAAAGCCAGTTGAGATATTACGAAGTCAACAGCAAAAGTCAGAACAAAATATGGCACAACCAACACCTCAACAACTCACAGAGATTGATTCTCGCTTGGGTGCTTTACTCCAGTATATTCCCCTCTCCCCTCGACCCCGCCCAAAGAAGTCCCACCAAGAACTTCAGACTAACCTCATGCCCCAAACAGAGCCATAACATCTCACCCCAACTGGGCCGGCCAATCCAACCCCACCCTCTACAACCTCTGGGACTTCGTCTCCCGCTCTAAGTACCTCCTCAGCGAATACGATAACGTCAAAGCCGGTCGTGCTGTCGAGCATCCAGAGCAGTTTAAACGTGGTGCTGGTATGTTGTTGCCTCCTCTTCTATCACCTCTTCCAAGCCAAAATAGGAATCCCGAACTGAAACTCAACCTCGATTTGTCGTAATTTTTGAATTTGACTTTGAGTTTGACTAATTGTGGAAATTTAGGTTCCGGCGAAGCCAAAGCCCTAGAGATCTTCCAAGACGTCTGCGCGCGGACGATGATGGTGCAGATGATGGTTGAAGGAGGCGGTGGACCGGTTCCGGGGGGTCAGAGGATGGACTACGGGGAGGGCGTTAAGACCGCGGTTAGGGAGTTGAAGGGTGCGTGTCCGGAGGACGCGGTTATGATGGGGATGATGCTTGATTAGTTTACTAGCGGAGGATGTGTGATGTGAGGAAAAGAGAGAGGTGAAATAGAATCTTGCTGTCTTTATTCTTTCCTGAATTTGACTTTGGAGATGCTTGGAAACCTCTCTACACACGTATGTACCATTGGAAAATAAAAAATGAAGATCTGAGGGTATATTGCTTGTAGATGGCTTGAAACTTGCCACGGAAGATATTCGTTCCCAAGACTTCTCACCCCAATCTTGGGACTCATCCTGACCTCTAGTCCAATACTGGAGAACCACCAAACTCAAAAGGTTTCTGGACGGAATGTCACTCTTCCCACCTTTCCACCTTCAGGTCCGACTCCTCCTCCTAACGAAACAAGGCCAATCATGCGGCGCCACCGTGAAATAATTCTCATACCTCCACCCCTTCCCCGGATCCACCAACTCAATCTCAAAATCCCTCATCACCATCGCACACGTCTTATTCAACTCCAACTTCGCCAGGTTCTGGCCCGGACACTGGTTATATCCAGCTCCAAAAGCAATCATCACGGAATTCAGCTTTGCTGCCTTAGCTGGGTCGAGCCATCGTCTTGGATTGAAAGCAGCGGCGTCGTCGCCGAAGAGAGACGTCATTTGGTGCATAGCCCAGATATTGACGGAGAGGATAGTGCCTGGTGCGAAATGCCGGTTGCAGATTGTGATGCCTTCAGCGGGAGCGACTCTCGTGAGGCCGAATCCGACAGGTGGATGGACGCGGAGAGTTTCTTTGAGACATGCCTGTAAGATGGGTAGGTTTTGTGTTTCCTCGAAAGTAGGTACATCTGCCAGGTGTGCCTCGTCAAGCTCCTTTCTGAGCATTGCTAGCATTTTCCGATCGTGGATCATGTAGTACACGAAAGCTTGGAGTACCGAACTTACGGTGTCGGAGCCGGCGCCTAGGTTACCGACGGCGTTTGTGACGATCTCGATCTCGTCCATTCGCTCGGGATGTTTGGAGAGTTGGTCTTTCCATTGCTCGAGCATGTCTTTCCTTACCTCTGGGTTTTGTGAGCGAGATTTGATGGCTGCCATGCAGGTGTCAAATACATGCATTGAGGGTGTGAGGTTGAAGTATTCGATTAGTGGATTGGCGAGGAGATAGTCATGAGCCCAGGGAAAGTGTCCGAGAATGGAGATGTAGAGTCGTAGGAAGACATTGTTGGCGACTGTGTCGCCGATGTCCTTTCCGGCTTCCAGAAAGCCGAAGGTCTGGGAAAAAGTCGCTTCTCCCAAAACATCAAAAGCTAGGTAGTTGAACCATTGCTCAAACTTGACTGGAGAATTTGAAGACCCCAACTTCTCCAACTGGTCACGGAGTAGCTGGAGTGCTCCGTCGATAAATGGCTCGGTCTTGATCACGTTCGTAACTGAGTAGCCAGCAGCCAGATTTCTGGCCTTCCGCATATGCTCCGAGCAATGTAGCTCGGCCATTTGATTTACGTATCGCTTGTCAGGCATACTGAAGATGGCATATGTCGGCCCCTGCAGAACTGTTCAGCTCGTACCACCCGTGGTGAGAAAGGTGGGAAGGTACTTTGTCCATGTGTGACATGAGGACCTGCCGGATCGCAGAAGGGTCACAGATGCTGACTTCATTATGTCCGATTCGGACAAATGTGCCTATACTTGGTTCAGCGTCTTGAGAACTTGAGATGAACATAAGATGAACTTAGCATGAGAATGAGGACGAATGATGAAATCACGAACCATGTTTTTTGTGCTGTTTAATAACAGCTTCCTCAACATGACCAGTATAGATATGCCATAGGTGCCACAGAGAAGCAGAGAATGAAGCCACAATAGGTCCAGGGATATTGCTTAGAGGAGAGAAGTACCGCCTCTTCACAAATGTTGTGCCCAGCAATACCGCTGCTGCAGCAAGGATGACCTGGATGACAGTCATCTTTTCTTTTTTTTGGCGAATCGCCTCGGTCCCCCGCATCAACTGCTGGACGGTTCGACTCAAATAGATCCAACACCGACGCCAGCAAAGAAGCAAAAGCAAGGGATAAGTGACACAAATGAGGTTGCGGTTCAGCTACACTCAGTATTTCATCCACACCCGGAGCAGATAAGACTTCAAACTAGTGTCTCCCCCCCCCCCAAAATGGCGACTAAATTGTTCCCGGCTAGACTGCTCCGGTTAGTGTGGCATCACAGTGGAGGAGGTCTAGATTGACGGGAACACTAGTAAATAAGGGAACACCCGAACCCAACGGGACTTCTGTCCGGTTTGTGAATGGTTCCCAGATCACTTCTACTCTGTGCCTGTGTGGACCATCAACACCTCGCCAACAAACATGAGTGAATCAGGCCATATTGTTGCTCCGCCGTCAGACGTACAGGACCCCGTGCAGCCAGTGCATGAGGGCGAGGAAGAGCCCATCGAGGCAGATGTACGTCCAGGCCCTGCCTGCCCCTCTTATCTCCTCTCCTATCTCTCGCGCTGCTTGCTGCAGCCGGAACTTCCCCTCACATCCTCAATCAAGCCTGACCCTGACCCTGACCTGGCAATAGATCTTCTCAGATAGCGGTTATGACGAACAGGTAAGGATAGACCCTCTTTACCCCCGCAAACTGACCAACATACTGATGCGGATCCGGTATCAAACAGAGCGTACGAAGCAGTCTCGAATCCGTCAACTCGTCGACTTTCGACTACCACTACGAACACGGTCACCGCTACCACCGAGATGGACAGACCCTACTTCCAAACGACGAGACCGAACAAGATCGTCTAGATCTGCAGCATCACATATTCAAACTTGTTCTCAATGGAGAATTGACCCGCACGAAACTCCCGCCGACCACTGGGAAAGTCCTTGATGTTGGGACGGGCACTGGCATCTGGGCGATTGAATTGGGAGACAGTCTCCCAGCAGCAACAATTATTGGGGTTGATCAATCGCCCATTCAACCACAATGGCTCCCGCCAAATGTTTCGTTCGAGATCGACGATGTGAATAAACCTTGGCTGCAAGGAGAGAGGTCGTTTGATTTTGTATATGTTCGAACAATGGCGGGGTCTATAACCAGTGTAGGCATCTCCACAACCCCTCAGTCTCCTAGTCGAGACTTAATCATCCAAATTATACCTCCGCATTCTTCTATTCCGAACCTCCAATACTGATTCAATGCTCTCTTCGACAGTGGCCGAACCTCCTAAAAGAAGCCTACAAAGTCCTCAAACCCGGCGGCACCCTCGAATTCGTCGAATTCGGCCTCCGCTGGGAATGCATGGACGGGACCTTCAACCCGTCCGGCAACTGCGCAACCTGGACGCAATCCTTCCACCAAATCGCGACCGAAGTCCTCGGCATGGATTTCGACCCGATCCCCAAGATGCAGGGCTGGTTACAAGATGCTGGGTTCGAGGATGTGAAGTTGGCGGATGAGATTGTGCCGATTGGACCGTGGCCGAGGAATAGGAGGCTGAAGGAGATTGGAAGGTACTTTTTGAGTAATATGTTGGAGGGAGGTGTGGAGAATTATACGTTGATGCTATTTACGAAGGCGGGGTGGAATGAGACGAGTGTGAGGGCGATGTTGGGGGGTGTGAGGAGGGAGTTGTTGGATCCAGGGATTCATGCTTTTACTAGGGCGTGAGTTTGATTCTTTCCATTCTGCTTTCCTGGTGATGGTCGGGGGTTTTGAATGTGTTGCTGATTGATTCTAGCTGGTTCATCACGGGCACCAAACCTTCGGGCCCTACGAAGCCGTGTCAACACGTCGAAGAGTAGGTACGGAATGGGTACATACACATGCCAGACATCGACGGGTCGACAGTACACGGCAATCGCAACTGGCAGGAGACGTAAAGCGATTCGAATTCCATGCTGGAGGTACTCGAACATAATTTCGAGCGTCCATTTATTTGTCATTCATCGGGAGTCATATATGCCAGGCGTTCTAGCGCCTTGTTTTTGGAAAAGGAGAATATCCATCCGGGCTGGGGAGTAGGGTCCAGTTCATCCTCGGATTGACTGATGGGTATTGGGATTATCGATGTCAAAAAGTTGGATTATATGGGAGGGCGTACTACCAGTAAGGGTGCATACTAACAGTGAGCGAGTTTGCGCATATACATGTATCTACATAATGTACATGTTTTTCAAACCTCCTTTCTATCTACTCACTGAAGGAATTTTTCAAGTGTTGAAATGCTAGGAGTGATTTCACGTAGCTTTGGTTGCGACTTGGCTACCTACATGTTCGAACAGTCTCGAATTCTGTGTCTAGAATTTAGACAGAAAGCGGCAGGGAGGGGCAAGCAGATAATGATCGAGTTATTCGTGGAATCGGTGTCAGTGAATTCATACTGGTGCACGAGGAGCTGTTGCATTATCGGTTTTGAGGGACGATTGGGAAGGAGGGAAGAGTACAGTATCTAATTATCTAGAGACTGGATTTTGATGGCCCTACTTTGACAGATGTTTCGAAGTCCTGTCTGGGTATGCATGTAGATGGCGTTGATGTGTGAGGTAGATTTGGGGTGTCTCCATTTAGGTGTTGTACGTGAATGCAGGAACCGTATTCTGGACTGCGGTATTCCACAATAGGGCAACTCTGCCTGCTACCTCATTCGTACCCAATATGTATACAGTATAGTATAGGTCAAAAGGACAGACAAACCCCCTTCATAGATGAGGAGTCAAAGGACATCTCAATTCGTATGATTTGAGTTCAGGAATATACTGAACTCTGAAAGACAATGTAATATAAGTGAAGCATGCAAATATTGTTTGTTAATGATCCAACCATCAAACTCCGAAATGTACATCCATAAAATCCATAATCCTTCATGCCCTCCTAAATAAATATCATGTTTTCTCTTCTCCTCTCCTTTCTTCCATTTCACTCTACTCAAACATTCCCATCCGGCAGACTAACCCACACAAGCCCACTCAAGATAATCGCCGCCACAACGGCTGTGAGTATTCCTGCTCCAGCCTTATCACCTGTCGTGAGCGGCTCCAAAACAGTCGGATCGGTCCCAGCAGGATCACCCGTACCAGCCCCCGGATCACCTTTACTCGTACCACCCGTAGCGTTCGTCAACGGCTCCCTAGCACTCTGAATCAAATTCGCCTGAATAACCTGCATCGCAGCCATCTCCTGCCCCACACCACTCGTCCCATCCCACACCTCACCCTCACTCCAACTCAAACCACACATCCTCCCATTCGGGCGGTCAGCTGGCGACCCGGAACATTGCTTGGCAGCTGCTACGGCGGAGGTTTTGAGGACGGGCATGACACTGTCGAGCATGAAGGGAGCCCATTTGGTGGAGGCGGCCATCCAGCGTGTTAGGTAGGCTTTGTATGAGAGCATGTCGATTGTGCAGTGTACGAGGGCTTTTTCGCAGGCGACTTCGTAGCATATTCCATCGGGGAAGAAAATGGCGATTGTTTGGGTTAGGAGGCCTTGGAGACGGGTTTGCCAGATTGCGCTGCCGTTTGTCTGGGAGGGGGTGTTAGTGAGGCTCTTGGTTTAGTGCTGGGAGATTTGTGGAGGTGATGATGGGGGAGATGGGGAAAGTGGTAAGTAAGAGGGGAGTCGTGAGGATGAAAAGTTCGAGCAAGTGCGGAGGAAAAGGTAAGGAATTAGGGGAAGGATAGGAAATGTAGATTTGTTGCGAAAGGAAACTCACGAATTTGTACATGGCGGCTGCACCATGAAGGAACACGCCTGCGTTGTACGAGAACTGAGCCTTGTAAATCTCGGTGCAGTTCGCGCCGTTCTTGACACCAGCACCATCAAAAACGTTGTACTTCGCGTCTATGAAGCCGACGCCCTCCATCCACTGCCAGATCACCTCGGCTTCGTCAGCATACGAGGAGTTGCCTGTATATAAGGCGAGTCTGGAAGCGATATTGAAGAAACAACCATTCGAGATGGAGTTCTTGTAGTCGAATCCATTAAGGAATTCCAGAGCTTGCCAGCGAAGACCTCCATTGCATACGTCGTCGATCTTCGCTAGCTGCATGTTGTAGACAGCTTGAACGAGAGCCACCCACTGTGGCTCGCCATCGTCTGCGTCGCGGAATCCAAGTTCAGCGGCTGTCATGGCAGACATAGCCCAAAAACCTAAGGTATGTCAGAATCACGTGATCATATTTAAATGTGATTTTCTCCTTTAGAGGGCGGGGAGTCGTACCTTGATCATCGTTTCCCATTCCCAGAGTCTGATTGTCAGGGAAGTAGTTGTGCTTCGGGCCAGCCTGATGTTGAAGGGCCTCAAAAGTCGCATTGTTGTACGTCTCGTCACCGGTGTAATACCAATAATCAATCAAAGCACCAAACATGGCCCCAGCTTCCCACCAGAAGTACCCGGCATTGGTTACTGCGGGAGTTGGAGGGGGCCCTGGTAGTTGACCTGGAATGTTGGAGATGATTACGCCTGGAGTTGCTGAATAGTACTGGAACATGTCTGCTGCAATCGTCTTTACGACTGACTTGATGGAATCTGAGAAGCCGTTTTAGCTACTGAAAATTCCTTTGAATTCCAATCTGATTGATTGTGACTTCACTCACCCTCAGATTCGATGTCGAGGTCGATGCCGGCGACTCCATAATTCCATACAGAAAGCGCCAGCACCAGCGCGGAGAGTGAGAAGCGCGCCATCATCTAATCATTATCCGACTACCTTCAATACTCCAGATGAGCGAGTGGATCTGGAGAAGAAGTGTTTTTGTTGTATGAGCGCGAGGTCGGGGGTGGTGTTGATGGCGTTGTAAAAATGAGGTTGTCTCCAGATGCAACTTTCGCCTCTCCTGGCTGCAGGTGGTGGAACCGCGGAAGGCTGACAGAGCCAAAAAATGTCCTTGGCGGATTGGCCGAACCTCGTAAGATGACGCAGCGCAGGAGCCAGTAGAACACTACCCTACGGTACCTCGTATCGTATTTAAGCAGCGAGGAAGTGGTGGGGCAATTAACAGGAACAAGAGCCTAAAGGAGTCAAGGAATCGTGGATTTGGAAACTTCGGGTGCGCTGAGTGGGTGCTGCTAAAATAAGTCTAATTCATCGACAAGCGCAGGCTCGGTGGTTTTGTGAAAGTGCCCCTCTAAATATGGATCGCGCATTCCAGTCATACGGTGCTGCCGACTACCACGAACTGCCAAGATGTGGTGATTTGAGCTCTGATGGAAGAATACGGAATGGGATTTGGAAGAGGGGGAGAACAATTAAAGCCTTGTCGCGTCACTTGGCTGAGGGGTGGTGGAAGAAAAGACGCATTAGACGTCCAATGATACGAGATCTGGTCAGGTCACGAACAAACAAAGGCGGCAATGACTTCGTGAACGGCCGCCGTTGACTTTTTGGAGCGGTGGTCGGTATTTCAGCGGGGCGCAGTTGTCGATGGCAATTTAAAGATCTCTCGTGTTCTCGAACAGATGCAACCTGCCCTGTGGGCTCAGGGCGCCAAATAGTCGATGCTTACGAGAATTTACCCCTGAGCAACGAATCGTGCCCGTACTCTGTACAAGAGATGCGATGCAGCAGAACAGCACAACCACAGCAAGCATGAGAAGGCTGCAGTCTGATAATCTGGTGATCCGTGGACTACGGAAATACACTACAGTACTGTGCATGCACTAGATGCTGATGTAATCGTCCTTTAGTCGCAGCTGGGCATGATACGCCTGAGCCAGGGCAGGAATCTGGTTTGCTGGGAATGCAGACTTTCCCTCTTTTTCCCTCTTGGTGCCTCTCCTGGTGCCTCTCTCCCAGCCCATCCCCTGCCTCTTCCCCAGGTCCGCTGTGCTTTTACTTCTATGCTGTACTGTACTGAAGTAGCGCGCAGATAAGCGAACCAGCCAGAGTCGGGATACGAGCTTACCCGCATGGCCTGACTGGATTTGGCTGACTGGTCTCGCTGGTGCTGCTTGGCATCTCGTCCGCTGGCTTTGTCCGGCAGGATCGGGGCTGTGCAGGGAAATGAAAATTTCAAGGTTTTGGCTTTCAACCAACGCCTGCCTGCCACCACTCTCTCCCCTCCCTCTCCCCTTTCCCTCAGTCAGCTTCACGCCTGACCCTCAACCTTGGCCACCACCCGGACACCACAACAGCATTAGGATCAGGCCTAGGACCGGACAACCACCAACCTGCACTGCACTTCATCACCACGACATACGAAACCTGTTGTCGTTTCGCCCTCGAGCTTTCTCTTCATAACAACTATCGACCCGTGGATCTCCAACTGCAAATGACGACGTGCTGCTTCTCTCCGGTCTGAGCTGCATCTGAACGTCTGGTCTGTCCGTCACGCTTTCAAGGTCTTCGCCACGTCGGCCTCACGCTCGCTCCATTCCTCCCTACGCCTGGTTGAGTCTGGAGATGCTCTGGCAACAACCACGCAAGGAACAAAACAGGATCTGAGGCCAATCTGAAGCTATCATACGACACTCAAACTCAAATCGAGCCCGACTCAACCCAACTCACACTCATTAACCCCACACTCGTTCCTGCATCTAAGTCGTGAGCTCTGGCAACCAAACCACGTGCCCGCCTTTGTTCATACCAATCTCAAATACACCAGCATTGTCTGGACCCAACAATTCTCTCACCTCTAATACAGCTATTTAATACCATCAACGCTTCGCGATGCGCCTCCTCTCATATAGCGCTGCGGCGCTGTCCGTGTTGCTTTCCCTGGCGTCTTTGAGCTCGGCCGAGCGCGTTTTCCAATCTTCATCTTTGGAAGTCTGTCAGGACAACTCTACCATCTCAGCTACTCTGTTCAATGTGGCCTTTACGCCTGGGAACAGATCCGTATCGTTAACGTTTGATGGCCAGTCCACATATGAAGGTAATGTGACATTTAATGTCACTGCCTCCGCCTATGGTTATACTTTCCTCAGGACAAATCTGGATCCATGTACTTACGCTGGTCTGGAAACACTTTGCCCCTTACAACATATCGACATTGGCTTCTACGAGACATTTGAGAATATCTCGACCGATGCTATCGGTAACATTCCTGGAATCGCCTACACCATCCCGGATTTGGATGCCGTTGTGGAAATCAACATGTATGCTCGCGGCGATACTCAAATCGAATCGCATCGACTAGGGTGTGTCCGTCTCCGTCTTTCCAACGGCAAGACAGTCAACCAAACGGCAGTAAAGTGGGCAACAGCAGCGATTGCGATCATTGGACTTCTAGCCTCAGCCATCGTTTCCGGCCTTGGCCACACTAATACTGCTGCCCATGTCTCTCTGTATGCCACAGCTCTGTTCAGCTATTTCCAGAACATCGCCATCATCGGTCTCTGCGCAGTTCCTCTCCCACCCATCGTCATCTCCTGGACTCAGGATTTCGTCTGGTCAGTAGGAATTATCAGGGTCAGCTTTCTACAGAAATTCGCTACCTGGTATCAACGAGGAACTGGAGGTAAACCAACGAGTATCCTCGTGACTCTTGGGAGCAAGTCGGTCCAGATTGCAAAGCGTGGGCTGGACAACTATGGTGGCAAAGCCATTGCTGAAGTAGGACATGCTATCTACAGACGAACCCAAACCGTTGTCACCAACGCTGGTGGAGCCTACGTTGTAACTGGTCTCCAACGAGCAGCCTTCCTCGCGCCAATGGAGCCAACCAACCTCTATGTCACTTGCGTGACTTTCTACTTCATCTTCTGCTTCTTCACGCTTCTCGTCATCTTCCTCTTCAAGGTTATCTGCGACGTAGCTATCCGAGCAAGATGGATGGAGAGCCAAAACAACCGCTTTCAGGACTTCCACGACAACTGGCGCATCATGTTGAAAGGCACAATTTTCCGTTTGATCCTCATCGGCTATGCACCCATGATGATCCTATCCCTCTGGGAATTCACGCAAGTCGATTCTCCAGCCGAGGTGTTTATGGCAGTCATCTTCTTCGTCGGGATGAACGGCGCTCTTTACCTCGCTGCTTTCCACGTTATGACAATCGCTCGTCGCTCAGGACACAAGCATCAAACCCCTGCTTATCTGTTATACACCAATGCCACGACACTCAAGAAGTGGGGATTCCTTTTCATCCAATTCCGCGCCTCGGCTTATTGGTATATCGCGCCTACTCTACTTTACATTCTTTTGAAATCCTTCTTCGTCGGCCTTTCCCAGAAATCCGGTCTCACACAAGCTATCGCCCTCTTGATAATCGAAGCCGCCGCCCTCATCGGCGTCTCTGTAATCCGCCCATATATGGATAAGACTTCCAACAGCATGCACATTGCCATCTGTGTCGTACAGTTCCTCAACGCTGTCTTCCTTCTCATCTTCACCGATGTCTTCGACGGCCCTGGCCTTCTCATCGGCGTCTGCGGCGTGATCTTCTTCTTCTTGAACGTCATCTTTGTCTTCGTCCTCCTGATCATCGTTCTCGTCGCCTCGACCCTCTCCGTCATTCGCAAGGATCCCGAAACCAGATACCAGCCTATGGGCGATAACCGCGGCTCATTCATAAAATCCCAGACGACTCTGACCGCCGAACTCGATATGCTTGCTGCGACAGCTAGAGATGCAGGTGATGGCGAGGGAGGCTACTCAAAAGAGCAGATGCATGCTAGAAATGCCAGCGCGAGTCCCGTCAGTCGCATTGATACAGATCACGGGAGCCACTATCGCGACCCGAGTCTGAGCCCTGTCAGTTTTGGAGGACATGAAGAGCAGCCTGGATGGAGGCCACCGACCGCGACTCATAGGTCTATTACTCCTCGGCCGAGCATGGGATCTGAGAGGTTAAGTGTGAGGAGTGGAGTAAGGAGGCCGCAGTAACATGTGCCCAGCCGTTTCAATTGCATAGCTAGGGCTTGGGACACGGGATGATTGGTGTGGAGACATCCTCTCCTTGATATACATAGTAATGTGCGAGTACGGAGCATTCTTCAAGGAGTCACGGAGTTTGGGAAGGGTTATCCTATTTTTTCGGGTACATATTTCTGTGCCTTTGTGCCAGTCAATCAGACATACAGACAAAAACTTTAGATCATCTTTTATGTAATGAATCTTCTTCGTTCTTCTGATCTGGACCGTTTTGCACTTGCATATTTAAACCCAAGTTCGTTATCACAATCCAAATAGCTCAAAACCAGGTCCTAGAACTCAACCCAGCCTGGTCCCCTCTCACCATCTCTTTCTCGCTTGCGGTCTCCTTTAACCCCGCCATAACCCCACCTTCAGGTAAACACAGCGCCGGAATTAGCACGACTAACACCGTTCCATCGAGCCTCAACTCGTACGTCAATCTCTCATTCAAATCAAACAACTATTCATACTCTTAACGTATCAGGATACCAATGTACAGAGAATTTCAATCTACTGCCGATAAAGCAGAATATCTACTACTGCTGCCAGATGAGTAAGGTGATAGCCATACTGCTCATGCTCGGAATTCCGGTTCAACCAACAGAACCAGTAGTCAATATTGTACGTACCAGACTCGACCCACTTTCCTTCGATACTTGATGTGAACGGAAGAAGGCTTCTTCCTTCTCAGATATATATAAAAGCCAAAGCGCATTCTTCTCACCTCATTTCCTGTTTCACATCACGCCTGCCTACAGTGTGTATCCTTTTCGAATACAGAACCTCTCGCCCACCACTTACCCTATCACAGTAAACCCGACTCATCATGGCCGCCACAACAACTTCACCTAAAGTCTGGCTTATAACTGGCTGTTCGTCTGGCTTCGGCTTCGCTCTTGCACTTCATGTGCTGAATGCTGGACATAAAGTCATCGCTACATCTCGCGTAAGCTACTCAATCAGCTCAATTCATCTCCCTTCCTTTCGTATCCTCATCAATTCCCCAAAACTCAGACTACAACCCCTCTCTCACCACCCTTCCTCCTCGCCCAGCGTCCCAACATCATTACCCTTCACAAACAAGAATCACATATTTCTCTCTAACACCCCATACACAGAACCCCAGCAAAACCCCCTCCCTGATCAGCCAAGTCGAGAATCTCGGCGGCACATGGCTCACCCTTGATATCTGCAGTCCAGAAGCCGAACTCGCTAGCTTTGTGGAGAAAGCAACAGATGTATATGGTAGGATCGACGTTCTAGTCAATAATGCTGGATATGCGCTTCTCGGTGCTTTCGAGACTTTTAGGTTCGTTTTTTCCCTTTCCTTCTCTTGCTCCTTACCTTACCTTACCTCTCCCTACCTCAGCCTAAGCCTAACCAAAAGCAAGATAAAGAAGCCGAGAACAGTGCTGATGTGTTTATGATGGGGCTAGTGATGCAGAATGCCGCTCCATAATGGAAACCAACTTCTTCGGTCCGCTCGCACTCTGCCGGATCTTGATCCCGACTATGAGAGAGAGGAGGGAGGGCACGATTGTAAATATGTCGTCGACGGCGGGGATTGAGGCGAAGCCGTCGAGGAGTTTGTACTCGGCGAGTAAGTTTGCGGTGGAGGCTTTTTCGGAGGCGTTGTTTGATGAGTATGTACCCTCCCCTCCTTTCCCTTTCTGAAGATGAGATGAGAAGTCTTGGATAACATGGCTTGATCGTGTCTGGTTTCTAATTGCGGCTGTTCTTATTGTTTATTTCAATTTTGGTAAAGATGTCGAGGTCTGAGCTAAGTTTTGAGATTGGGGATTTCGGACTGGACTCGGACTCTGCAAGAAAGATAGATGCTAACCTTCCTACTCACCACGCTCTAGACTCGCACCCTTCAATATCCGCGTCCTCCTCGTCGAACCTGGCGCCTTCCGCACGAATTTTGCAGACAACTTGAATCTACCCGCCAAGCCCTTACCAGATGATTACAAGGGAATGGCTACGGAAGCGGCGCTGAATGGTGTGAAGGCTATGCAGGAGGGAGAGGGGATGAAGGGGTTCAAGGGGGTTTTGGGGGATGTGGAGAAGGGTGTTAAGGCGATCTTTGATGTTGTGGAAGGGGTGGGGTGGGCGGAGGATGTGAAGGGAGGGGAGAAATGGTTGAGGTTGCCGTTGGGGAGGGATGGGAGTGAGAGGTGGGAGGTGAAGTTGAAAGCGCTCAGGGATAATTTGGATGGGACGGAGGGGATCTGGAGTAAGACTGGGGAGGGGGATGATTAGGGCGGAAGGGGGAGAGTGGGTGGTTTAGATCGTGATGCTTTTCGTTGAGTGATGAGATGATTGAACGTCGGACAATAAACCAGCGAGTATTTTTCAAGATTCGTGATTGTTTGGGTGTGGAACACTTCCAGGCAGGCAGGCAGGCAGGATCGTATAGTCTGAGGGTCTTCCAGATCTCGAGACTGAGCTGTCAAGCTAAGCATGCTCTATCTCAGTTCCCCGTTGGTGATCGTTTGGAGTCTTTGGATATATTGACAATGGAGAAGTGTCTCGATCGCTGGGGCGTACTCGATGTGTTCTGACGAGTGTCAGTTGGTGGGGGAAATGGTGTAATGTTGGTCCGCTGCCTTATGCATACCATTGTCCGTCGTCAGGCAAGGTCCTGATAAGTCGAAGCGGATCACTTGACAATATCTCGGAACTCCCCACAGCGGCCAGCTGCTTCGGCTTTTGGAGTCTGATGAAGCTACACATCATCTCCAGATGGAGTGTTTCAGACCATCCAGATGACTAGTCTAAAGTTCCGACTTCTAATAAGGATGAGTTCATTGTGACCTTGTGAGATGGAAGGATCGGACTTGGGAATCATGACAGGATCCGCTGGTTCTTTCCCTCGAATCCGCATTTTGCACGAGGATGTTGGCAAGATTCTACTACAGAGAGTGGAAATAGCTGTTTTTCGAAGTGAAATGGTGTCTTTCCCAACATGGGTAGATTTCTCCTGGGCTTATCCGCTACATCTATTCTAATACTGACTCGGACGTGTTTTGCAGACATTTAGTGAAAAGGAACGAGAAGTCGTGCTCGAATACATCACAGACTTACAAATATCGAAAGCCAGAGCTGCAATCCTAGAGGACAAAGTTCTCCAGACTCAATTCACCAAGATGAGTTTGCTGTTACTTCGAGGGTTCTTTGCTGCTGGTGTGCTGGAATTCGTCTTTGCAAAGAAGAGATGGAGAGTGAACTACGGACTGGATCTATCGAGAAGTATGGTAGCTGTCCCATACCACGCTAAGGATAATGTAAGTCAACACTGATGGCTCCTACTGATGAAAACTTGCTGAACAGTAAACTTTGCAACCAAGCCCTCGATCCGAATTCAGTCACCCTGATACTGCAATCGCATTGACATGTTTGTCTTACTACTACGGCGACCTGACTGATGAGCAAATCTATGACAGTTTTGAAGAGCTTCTGGTTTCCGACCAGTCCCAGAAGGTAAGGAGTCTCCCTTCCCCGAATGAAACGATGGTGTGAAAATAAGCTCTCAAGCCGGGAGAGTTTTGTCTCGTCGGAACTCGTTGCGGTAATGGATCTAGAAAGCATTAGACTGACATATCTACTACTTAGGAATACATGCGATGGATTCAATATTCCGAAGACTTTCCGAGGAAGTTCAAACGTTTAGCAGGAGTCAATCTTCGGGACAAGCATCAATGTCAGCAAGAACTCTTCCCTTCGCTCCGTCACTCGAAAGGGCTCATCGACTACTATCTAGAGCATTTGGTGTTTCCCAAGGAGATGAAGGAATTCAGCAATAAGCTATCATCTTCTGGTTGGGAGATCGCGCGCGAAAAGAATCATTCGACGACTGGCTTCAGTAGAACGAATGACAGCAAGTACATGCTACATATCCCGATAAAGCAGTGCAAACTCCCGGAATAGCTTTCTACCAACGCAGAAGTCTTAGCATGTCTGCTCCAAGCAGAGAACACATACGATACTGTCCATGCGCCACAAGTGGAAGCTCTCGACGCAACAGCCCTTCTTGACATTGCCGTCAAGATGGATCCCCCGATCCGAGTGCTTCTCGACGTGGGAGCCCAGCTTCTAGATGATAACGAGAGAATAGCCTCGAACTGGCTGCAGAAAGTATCCCCAGACAATGCCCAGGCGCTGGTATTCATTCATGATGATGACATCTATGTGTTGAACCGAGAAGGCATGAAGAAGCCTTTACTCATCTAACCCTTTTCCAAACAACTCGACAAAGTCTTGATCTATATTGTGAGTACATTGACGACGACAAGGTTTGCCTTTCTCTCAGGCAGCCTAACTCCTTCCCTGACCCTGTCTAGTTTCACCTAAAGTGATTTCAGATACATCGCCGATCATCTGCTTCTGCTCTAGGACGAAGCACATACTCGAGGCATTGATATCAAGATGCCTTATGACTATCGGGTAATAGTTACTTTGGGACCCGATCTCACCAAGGATAGACTTGCCCAAGTTACGCAGTTTGTAGACCCATGAAACGACTTGCAGCTAGTCCATATCTCCAAAGCCTGTAACCGCCTCCGAGAACTTGGACATGTCCAATCAGTTGTCTTCTGTGCTCCACTGGAAGTCCGTTCGAAACTCCTTGAGTGTAGTGGGAAGAAGGATGCCTCGCTTCTTGATGTAGAAGACGTCTTATTCTGGACTATGCGGAACTCCTGGGAATTTGCAAAGAAGGGCATGCCTTTATGGGCGACACAGGTTAGCATACGCCACTCTTCTTGTTTCCCTTCTCGATGCGCTGGGACCAGCGTCCTTCGGCCTTTCTTCATCAACGAAGAATTATACGCCCTTGGCTATAACTGTACTGAAGACTTCAACAGGGTATCCGACATTATCCCCGACGCGCTGCATGCGATTACACTGGCATGGTGCCTCGGATCCATTGGTATCTTCGAACCCGAAGCCCTTACATTGGATGAGCGTTATGGTTTGGATAGAGTATCGGCCGAGGAAGCCATCGTATGTCGAAATCGCATCCAGGCTGAGACTGACTTGGCGAGAACTGAACTATCTTCTATCCGCGTAAGTGTCGATAGTTTGGGCTAAAGTCATCTGGTGATGCGGATCTACATGAGAAGCAAGAAAGAGAGTTACATCCCGAAAACGAGCGAGAGCAACAAGTCGAAGCTCCAACCCCAACCAAGCCGTACAAGCATGTGTTTCATGAAGATATCCGCCGACTTGTTCTCAATGGCAAGTTGGCTTCGCGTGACGGAGTGGAAAAGGCTTTTCGAGTATTTGACCTCACACGAGCGCGGGAGCAACTGAACGCGGACGACTGGCCGGGCATTCTGCTTATGACGCATGATTTTGCAGCAACAGTCTTGGTTCCCTAATTTTACAATGAAGGCAGCAAGGACTCGTTCTTACGTCCTGTCCACTGGGTCCTTTCTTTCAAAGGCACAAATCGCCAGGAACAGAACCTTGTTTTAAGTCCCTTCGAGGTACAAAAATTGCTCCCTTATATGAGAGGCCAATCTCGGGTGCGGCTTTATGTGTATACCCCTCGCCTGAGTCTGTCAAACCGAAGTCTAGAGAATCTCGCCTTCTGTGCGACGCCACCTGTCCGAGGCGAGTGGACTGTTCCAGCTATTTCCACCGCACTGAATATCTTCGCAGGGCAGCTTTACTTACGTGATGAGGATGAATACCAACGACTGTGTCGATTTCTTGGACTTCGATTCAAATGGCCTTTCAGAGGCGTTGAAGTCGATGCTGATGGATTTATCTCTCCAGGGACACGTAGCCTACAGGATAGTGAGACGGCCGCAATTTGCAAGTTCGTTCAGAGCCCTGTTGACTTTATGCGACTTGTGACGAGCTTCCGTAGACTTGGTCAAACCTTCATCAATTCGCCCATGGGCAAAATACTGAGTGGAGAGTTGGTCGAAAGTATGCATTTTGACAAGGAAAGTAGAACGAACGAGACGGTGGACGGGCTCGGTGATCCGATGGATGTTGATGAACCAGCTCCTGTGGCTGCGCCTGTCCCTGTGGTGAGGATCAAGCGGGAACGACGATAAAGGATAGATCAGGATGGACGGGATTTCACTTTTCTGTGTGTATTATATGAAACTATATCGGGGGTTGGAAAATCTAGATACCTGGCGTTTGGAGTGGTAATAGATGGGTTTGCCGCGAGGCTTGTGTGTTGGAATATGTACCTAGGATTTCGGTCTAATAGGCCAGGAATGATATCAAGCAACCAAGGCTATGCTTTAGATCCAGATATTCTCTCATTGTGGACGATCGACACATACATACCCTCTGAAGCTCGCATGTTTTTAGCACTCTCAGCATCATCGACCTTTCTGCTCAGAATTCACGGCCATTTCTCGCTCGTCGTCACCCCGGAATTGTACAAGAGCTAGTTACATTTTGGCCAAAGTAACGTTTCTTTCCATCTCAAATCAATCTCACCAAGTTTCATCGGAACCCAAACAAAATGACCTCAATGCATAAAAATCTCAACTGCTCGCTGCTACAGTTCTCCGAACCGATATCCCGAGGATTGAATTATGCTTCCGAGCCAAGACTTCTCCACAACTCAGCCGCAGATCAACTCAGAATAGCAACTGGAATGTTTCATCGGCAGCGCCAGCAAACAGCGATTCATGCGTATCCACTTCATACGGGGAAGTCCTGCGCTGAAACAAAAAGTCACGATGCCAGCAAGGCAAGGGGAAAATGTTGTTGTGACGATGCCAAGGTCGCCCCCGCCGAAATGCACCTTGCGCACCAATCAAGGAGATTGCCACAAGCGAATCCCCGCTCGGCAGTGTCAATACGAGAAAGCTAAAGGCCCCTGGAAAACCAAGTACCGACGATCAATGGACCCCTATGATGACACAAAAATGAACAGAATCATGAGATGAACAGCGGTCATGGATGAAGCGGCTACAATTCTCGTATTTTCTTTGGAGCTGGATGGAATCATGCATGGAATGAAATGTATATAAAGATGGTTTCCCACGACGTACTCTCTTCTCATCAACTCATAGCAGTCACTTCCATACTTCCAATCTACTCTACACAACAACAAAATTCATATCATAACTTCTAATCACAATCATAACCACCAACTCCAAATTCAACAACTTCACATCTCTCAAAATGCAATTCTCAGCCATCACCGCTCTCACCACCCTCGCCGGCCTTGCCGCAGCATCCCCAACACCTCAACTCCCAGTCGCAAATGACCCAGCCTACTTCAGTCTCCTCGCCATCCGCTCAGGCAGCGCCATCCAATATGCTTCATTCAGCGCCGCAAAGAGCTCTCTCTTCGCCAACTTGCCTGCGCAGAACGCATCCTGCGATGCCGAAGGTGTCAACACCGCAACCTTCACACTCAACAATGGCACATTAAACCTATACGCCGCGTCCGCCACACCACAGACATTCTACGTCGACAGATCGGGTATGGGACAGGGAAAGTTGGGATACACTACTGGCGCTCAGCCTGCACCTGAGAATGCTGAGAGGACGGGTTGGAACATCAAGGATGGATATTTGTACTTCGATGACGCGGGACTGATCGCTTGCCCGAACTCGATCGATGGTGCTTGGAGTGTTTGGGTGTCGGTTGGTATTGCCAACCCTGCTGGAAACTCGGATTGCACGCCTTTTGCGCCTAAGGTTGTGGAGGTCGCGGAAGGATCTCAGGTTGGGTGCTTGTACACCGAGTAAGGGTAATCTGCAGTGGAGAACCGAGGGCAGCGTATCTTGTAGATTGTTAGCGTTAATTGTAGGAGTGACTTCTTGTAAATACTATTCAATGTCATAAACGATCGACATCACTTCTGTTCGTTCAATTTCTGATATTCTTTGCAGTCGACGAGTGTCAAATTCAGATATCTTCTTCTTGCCCGCCTCAATGCAGCTGGCTGACATTAGGTAAGTATATGATGCTTTGATTGTTGTGGTAATCCGCGCGGATTGATGAACTATGAAGTCGGTTCTGCTAGGCCTTTAGTCATGGAAGCATCGGTCACGATCGCACCGCAAGAAGATGGCTCATCACTGTTGCCTTCGACGCATCCTCTCTTGTCCCACAAGTTCAAAAAACAAACAATTTTAGGCACACTGATTCTTCCCCCTCTCAAGCGTGACAGTCTATCAAGAGCTGCTGCAACTCTCCCGCATTCCAAGGATTCACGGCGGTGTGCCCTTTTCAGACATCTATCAAATGCATCCTCCGTTAGACAATTCAGTGCTCCTTTAAGGCCCGAGACGAAGTCGTCAAAAGCTACCACCACTCTCTCCGCAGAACTGAATATTCTCAAGAGAGCAACTAGCGGGTGATCGATATCCGCCCAGCGTAAGCCGCCTTCAATCGAGTTGAGATGGGCAATGACCTCGTCATTCGCGAAACCACAGAGAGGCACATAGAGTTCTTTCAAATCCGACCGCCAGGGTTCGTTTCTCATAGGAAGCTCGAAGTGGGGGTCTGCCAGCAGAATATGGAGATTTTGGATATACACCACGTCGGTAGTACTGATGTAAAGTTGTCCGTGCCCACGAAGGTTCAAGGCGTAGCGATTGTGATCGATGTACCAATTTCTGAAGTGCCAGTTTATTGCCAATATATCCAGATGTCTTAGGGTGCGCGTGGAACGTCTCGTCTGCTCAGCGTGTTGTGGGTCGTCCTGGGAAATGACTCGGTAAATGGTATATACGATGCGGCCCTTCTCTGGCTCGAACACGGTTGTGAGGTCGGCTTTGACGTAGAAGTAACAAGGCTGAGGTAGGACGAGGTCCAAGATATTGAGTTGAAGCTCTTTTGGTAGCTTTAAGAATTTGGTGAAGCTCTCGGTGGGTTTTGAAGCTGGACAGGCAATGCGGAGCGGGGCTTCGAGGTCAGAGTTCTGAGAAGCTGCGTTCGAGTCTGTTGCGAGTGAAGTCGACATCTTGCGATAGGGATACTGGGTGAAGCTTTGGAAAATAGTAGATGGAAAGTCCATGGAATGTCGAAGTCAGTCCTTGTTGTTGATGTGAGTAAGTGAGGAAGATTGAGTAGAGAAGACCAGAGACGAAGCCTTTCTGGGAAGGAGTGGCTGGGATGGTCAAACCTTCCTTGATGGGGTAAATATCGACCTTAGCTAACACGAGAGGAGATGGGCTATTCAACACCCACTCTTTCCTCCTACATGGCTGCTTTTCTACGTACGTCGTTTGTTTACTTCCGTTCTCGGCTGCACGTGACCAGGCTTGTGAATTCGGCACAGTATCAGTGGCAAGGCGGTCGATCATCGGCTCGGCAGCTAACCACAAAACCACCCACTTTCGAGCCGCGAGCGGGGTCATGAATTCTTCAAAGATGGGGTATCTTTCTATATCTGTGGGATCGAAGGACGAACCCACGGAATTCCCGATGGTATCTGGATGCTTTGCGCGTTATCGCATCCTTTGGCCGTGAACCTCTTATCGTCCAAGCATTTTCGAGCTCCACCATCGACTGATTTCGGATTGGGCTGAAGGCTGTTTGGTCCTTTTGTGAACGGGTGTGTCCGAGTGAAGCCCGCGGGCAATGAATATATATTGAGCTGTCCCCAACAGATTTTCAAAGACGATCCTGTCGCAGAAAAATCCTCGTTGGATTCACAATCAGGATGGCGTTCCTCAAGCGAGTCAAGGATTATATCCATCAGCCCTATGAACATCCTGGCGAGGGAAAGCTTGTCAGAAAGCTTGGTAAGTTTCTTGATCCCTCTATTATGGCAAATGACTTCATTCTGACAATTCTTAGATTTCTTCATCTTGACGTTTTGCTGTTTGATGTACTTCTGCAATTACCTTGATCGATCCAATCTTGCCAACGCCTACGTGAGCGGCATGAAGGAAGAGTTGGACTTTGTAGGAAATGAGTACAATCTCATCAACACTGTGTTTACTGTCGGGTATGTTGGCAACCCACCCCAGTTTTAGCCAAAGCATGCACTCTTTCTCTGATGTCTGCCCGAAGTCCATTGGCAATTCCCGTCAGCTGCTGCCATCAATCGCCTCATTGCCCCGCGCCTCTGTACAGATTTGCTTACTGCGTCTAGGTATATCATCGGCCAGGTCCCCAGCAATCTTGCACTCTACCATCTAAAACCCCGCATCTTTTTCCCCAGCATGATGCTCGTTTGGGGTGCTCTGACCATGGTCACTGCTGCTGCAAAGACTCCACAACATATCATGGCAATCCGTTTCTTTCAAGGTATCGCCGAGTCGTCTACTTTTGTCGGCACCCACTACATCCTTGGGTCATGGTACACTGGACGTGAACTCGGAAAGCGAAGTGGTATCTTCACATCTTCTGGACTCGCAGGGACTATGTTCGGAGGGTTCTTGCAGACCGCAATCAATTCTTCTCTGCATGGTGCTCAAGGAATGGCGGGGTGGAGATGGCTCTTCATAATTGATGGCATAATTACGATTCCAGTCGCGATTTACGGACTGTTCCTCTTCCCGGACACGCCTTCTACCACATCAGCTTTCTATCTCACATCTGCCGAACGAGCATTAGCCATCGCCCGCGTTCCAGAAGTCCCTGAAAGAGCCCCGTGGAACTTCGCGTTCGTCAAAAGAGTCTTCACATCTTGGTACTGGTACGGCTTTGTCATGCTCTGGATCATTGCTGGCGAGACCGAGTCCTTCTCCTCAAACTCCCTCCTTGCGATCTACATGAAATCGACGAAGAAATACACCATTCCTCAGCTCAACAACTATCCCACCGGAGTGCCAGCTGTGGGTATCGTTTCAACCCTCTTCTGGGCCACTCTCACCGACTTCCTTGGCGGAAAACGATACTTGGTCGGATACTGGATTGGAATCACAGGTGTTGTCACAGCAGCCATGATCTTGAACCCTGATGCCAGCGTCTCAAGCATTTTCGGTGCATACTACTGGGCAGGTAGCGTGTACGCTTGCCAAGCCACTTTCTTCGCCTGGGCCAACGATGCCATGAGGTTTGAGGAGGACAGTTTGAGAGCCGTAGTCATTGCGAGCATGAACTGTGGCAGTAATGCTGTCAATGCTTGGTGGTCTCTGCTGTTCTATTCTGCGAATTTCGCTCCGAAGTTCACCGTAAGTTTTCCTCGGACAGCCTGACTATGATGCAATTAACAAGCAGCTGACGTTCTGGACAGAAAGGTATGTGGGCTATGATCGCCACGTCAATCGCGTTGGCTATCTGGACGACTGGGCTGTTGTATATGACGACGAGGACGGAGAAGAAGAGGCTTCTGGAGGCTGAGATACGAGTTGCGGATGACAAGGGCTTCGAGGCCGAAGCTACCGTTGTTGGTGATGGCAAGGTGTAACGCTGAGGAGTTCGCAAACAGCTTTTCCATCCAGAGAATTCAAGAATAGCTACAGTTTAATGTCCTCGCTGTCCTGAATTTTTTGAAAAGCCTATTTCTATCTCCTTTGTAAAACTCAGCACATTGAAATTCTCTTTCAAAAACACTTGGATCCTGGATCTTGGATCTCAAACTCAACTTGCTATGTTCACTTGAGATTTTCTGAAGATCAGATCGAAGGCTACTTCAACATCCCCTCGAAAATGTAGTACATTTGAAGTGCCGTTTCAATCACACCCGAATCTAGGATCCCAAACAACCCTTGATTCAACTGTCCAGACATTACAAAGATGTCGGACTCTTCAGAATCAGAATCGAGCCAGTTTCGGTGTCCTCTAGAGGATACAGGACATGGAAATACTGTTTCAGACATGCTTGGATCCCAAGTACCAGACCGACCAGACCCAGCTCGACTCACTCGTCCAGATGAAACCACGAAGTCGTACTTTATCAAAAATCGTAATCAAGCCTGTCTTGATGTCCTCTCGAGGATACAGAACATCTGAAATGCCTTGTTCAGTACCTGGATTTCAGGTCTTTCAGCCTGGCTCCCTTGTCCATATATATCAAGAACAAGAACTCGCAGTTTCTCAAGATTAGTATCAAGGCTGGTTCAAAGTCTTCTCTCGAATACGGGACATTCAGAAAGGCTTTTCTAGTACCTGAGATCCAGGTTCCCAGCCTGATTCACCCGTCCATATATGTCGTAATAACGAAGTCATAGTTTCTTAGAATTGGTATCAAGCTCGTTTGAATATCTTCTCTTGAATACAAGACATTAGAAAGGACTTGTCTAACACTTAGATCCCAAGTCCCAGACCCACCGCGATACATCTGTCTAGACATACCAAAGTTACAAAGTCACAATATCTCAAAATCATTACCAGGCCCATTTCAATATCTTTTCTCGAATACAGGACATTTGAAAGGGCAGCGGAGGCGCGTGAGTAGTACCTGGATCCCAAGTTCCAGACTCACCACGATTCACCAGTCAAGACATATTGGGAATGCATCGGCCTCGCCAAAATGTGAATTTCCTATGGTCTTTATGTAAGACAATAAGCAAATACATGTCATTCGAAAAACCAAAATGCTCGAGTAAGTCGTGACGCTTTCTCTCCATTCATGCTGCAGACTCGAGTTAGTCCGTACCAGTGGTAAAGATGTGCATGTCAAAAGTTTCCTTTGTGGGCGCAAATGTATATATGTGTAAGCGAGATCGTGAAATGTGATGTAAGGTAAGTCAGAATGTTTCAGGCCACTGTCATTCATGAAATGCAAATGTGTTGAAATAAGCATCGTTCATTCATTCATCAACCATGCCTTCGTAAAAACGCCCAAGTCCCAAGGTTTCCACCCAACTTAGGTACATGCAGAATGAAATGAAAACATCTAGTGCTCATGAGCAGCAACGATCTCCTTAAAGTGAGCAACCCGACTGTCGTCACCCTTGCGATCCTTAAGGGCAACGCAATCAAGGTCGTGATATCCATGAGCCAAGTAACTACCGGTGTCAAACTCCCATTCATAACGCCACTTTCGATTGAAAGCCTCGCAGATAGCCTCCATATCCTTGTACGCAACTGGGCGACGATGCTTCAAAACGACTATCTTGATCAACCACATCAGATAATCCTTGCGCTTGGCACCCATAGGCTTTCCCTTGTGAACCTTGTTGATACTGGTATGGTTCTCTCTAGTATGACTCTTGACTTGAGGGTTTCCGGCAGTGAGCAATGTAGTACGTTGAGCCTCGTCGAGATCGAAACCGAAATCGGCCTTGTCGGTGTTGGTATCGGCAGAAAGTGGGGGAAGAGGACGGTCATCAGCATCGTGGCCGACTGGAAGAGGAACGGGGATCTTCAAAGGAGCCTTCTAAAGCAACATCAGTTAGTAAATGCAACTTGAAAAGTGAGTAGATGGAAATGACATACCTTGACGATCTCAACCTTGGCTTTGGCAGCTCTCTTCTTGCGCGTGGTGGCTCCCTTTCCCTAAGTAGAGTCAATGGCTGCCAACAGAAGGGGGAGAGTGAGTGTGAGGATGTACCTTTTTAGCCTTTGGCTCAACCTTCTTGACGATCTTCTTCTCATCAACCTCAGCCTCCTTGACAACAGATGTAGTATTGGCTACATCTGGCTTAAAGACCTTAGCATCACTGTGAGTGTGGAGAACTTTGTTGTTGTTGGACTTGGTGCTGACTGGACCCTTAGCCTCAGAGACCTTGGGCCTACCAGCGGGAAGTGGAGTACGTGTTGCAGGTGCCATGGTGAACGGTGGGTGGTGCCCACGCGCAATGATTTTGTTGTTGTATGAAGAAGAAGAGGTTCAGTTGGAGGGAGCGGAGGGGAGTATTTGTAGGTTTCGAGGCTCTGGGTGGTCGATTGCGCTAGCATTCGCACCCTTGTCAATCCGCCTCGAGGCTGTTCTTTTCCTCCTCGAACGGAAGAGAATCGGCCGAAAAGAGTCAATTGACCTCGAACTAGGCAGGAATAAGAGTAAATGGAAGCTTCGAGCCAGGTAGAGGGTGAAAACTATGACTCGGAGAGCAAATTAAGGCCGGAATTGGCCTTTCCGCTCGAAGTGTTTGATGCGTTTGTTTACTTCGAGCTCGAATAGGTAAAGCGCCAGCGATGAGAGGCTGATTGCGCGCACAATAGGCAAGAAATGGCGGTTTCGGCCCGGAAATACGTCACGCAAATCAAGATGGAACTTTCAAGTGTACAAGGAACAATTTCATTGCAGTTGGGTGTCTATGAGTAGTACCATCTCCAGAGGAGGGCTATTCCTTATGCCATTGGCACAAAACCCCCAATGTAAAAGAGAACAGTAATGCTGAAACGATCCCATGATGACCATTGGCCTCGATTTTCAAGGGCATTTGAGAGATCCATCCCAGCCCAGCTTCATATGATGTTGAAAACAAATAACTCCATGTGCAATTGGTACAAAAAAGCAAAAAACCAATCGTGAGAAAACAAAGAGCTGCAAAACAAAGAGCAGCAGAACTAAGAGACGCGTCTCAACCCAACTGCGTCACTTCCGACCGGGGTGTATGAATCCTCCCAGTGTATGTAAAGGAGGTATGGTACAAGCAGGTGAGAACATGCAGCCCATTGGAATATGCCTCACCGTAACTCCAAATCAGAAAATCCCTTTGCACCTATCCTCAACCACACCTTAAAAACGGCTTGACTGAGATAGAGACCCGCTTAGAGTTGGGCTCTCTGCAAAGTCTCTTCCATTAACGTTGTGAGACCCATGGAAGCCATGAAAGCCATTGGCATGATAAGGACCATTTGCCGCAGTGTTGTAGCCCTCCCTATCCTCATCACCGTCGTTCGTATCGTTACGGTTAAACTCCACCTTGAGCTGATCAAGAATTCTTGTGGATTCAAGGAGCTGTGCCTTCTTCAACTTCAGTGCATTACGTCTTGTTGAAAGCTCGGCGTTGCCCTCAAGCAGATCTCTGCATATCTGCTCGCCTGCAGTTTATTGTTAGCGTGTGAGCATCAAATGGAGTGGATGGTGGGGTAGGCACTTACTGTCACCTTCATTGAGTCCAAGAGAATTCTCAAGGTAATCAACGACGCCCCGTTTGATGGATTGAAAGTATCTCGCATTCATGTTGGCGCAGATTGTGTCTACGAAGCGAATTCTGGCAGTCGTGTAATACCCTCTGATGTATGCCGCAACGTTGAGCTCCTCAAGGTATTTGTCCGGGCCTAATTGCTGGTCCGTGACAGAATTCCTGAATTTCTCTTCATCGTTGATCTTAGCACCATTCTGAATCTGTTTTGCCACGTAGCTTTCCAACCGGATCCTACGTCGCTGTGCTGTCAGAGCTTCAAGTGCCTCTCGCTGGTACTGGTTGAAGGACTCATCGTTGATCGTGAACAAGCTGAGGCGCTCCGTTTCGAAGAATTCCCAAGTAGTCTTTCGTTGGTCTTTCTCTTGCTCTTCCAGAAACTCTTCCATCAGCTTCTTTGAACTCCGGTATACTTCAGTATGTATGTACTTTTGGAGCACACTCTCCAGAATTGACAGTATACTCCTCCTGAGTGCTTGGAATGTATGGTCAATGAAGGTCTTCAGGGGATCAGCCCATGCTGCGACAGCTGCCAAAGCATAGGTGACTTTGACTTGGTGATTGACATAACCAGGGATACCAGTTACGGCATGAGCCTCGATGGAAGCTCGAATGTCCATGATGCTCAGAGCTCCGGAGCCTGCATCGAGGTAGTCCTGGTAGAATGGGCCGAAATCCTCTGGGTTGAGATTTCGAAAGTAGGGAGATCGTCTCGGTGTAGCTTTGATCATCTTGCGGGGAGTCCTATCCTCCTGCTTGACCTGCTGAGCTGCGAACAGAGAGACCGAGGACTCGCGGTGACTAGTTGAAGCTCTAGGTCTGGTGTTGTTTGCTTTGAGCCTCTTATCAGCGTGCTGATCACCGACATGCCCTCGCTTCCTATTCAACGGGGATGATGCCACGCTCATGTCATCGTCCGACTCGTCGTCTAACACAATGACACCAGTATCCTTGTCTGACTTGGCTCTGCAGTTGCAGCCTGGTCTCATAGCTTCTGTGGCTTTCAAAAACTGCTGACATAACCTTTTCCACTCGCTGTGAAAGGAGTAGGCAGAAGTCGAGCTACTTTTAACCAGTGCCTGAACCCGATTGCTGAACTCGTGCAAGCTTCGACGGACGATGTGTTGAACTTTGTCAGTAGGAACCTCGGGAAGCAAAGCAAGCTGTTCATCAACTTCTCGCGTCTGATCGTTGACGTTTTGGGTCAAGTCAGGAATACTGAACTTTGTTAGCATGCTAATATCTACAAGGATAAGTAGAACCTCCTACCTGTTCCAAATTAGGCTCGCAAACTGCTTGGACAGGTACTTCTGGATGGCCTCTGTTCCGCAAATATCTCGATATGGATGCCACTGGCCGCCCTCTCTCCAAAGGGGATCGGTATCGAAGAATCCCATCTCCTGCTTCTTGGCGTCCTCGTGGTATGTCTCGAGTTGTAGATTGGCATCGGCTCCAGGCTGCTTCGTCACAAAGTATCCGAGAGGCAAGACAAACTTTTTCTTCTTGAAGATGTTATCGTAGTCACTGTGTGCAGTTGCACTTGTTTGCAGCCTATCTGGCATTGTGAGCACGCCAATACAGCGGTGTTCTGCCTTACTGTGACCGATCACAGCCTTGGTACGAGACAGGCCAGGATCGTTCTGCATAGTGATAGTGCATATGATGAGGGTATTTCGGTGGCTGATGTACTTTCGAGTGAGGCTCTCGAAAACCTTGATGAGATACTCCTGCTTGATATCCTCGGCAGCTTGGAACAGACCAGGCAAATCATAAAAAGACAAATGAGGCAATCCTGGTCCGCAGATCTCAACAGCAATGACATTTGGAGAAAATTTTGCCTCATCAGCGTGCGGTCCGGTGCTGTGTCTCTGCTTGTATTCCTGAGTACCAGGGATGAAACACTTGACATCTTGACTTGGGTTGAGCAGGGCAATTTGAGCCATTTGTAGAGCCTGTTCTAGATGGGCCTTGTGGGTGATAGTCATGAAAGCCTTCGTCTCCATAGGTCTGTCACTCTGAACCCATCCAGGAAATTCGACGTTGGGCCGAGTCTTTTGATGGACGTATGATAGTTGCAAAGAGACGATACATCGCCAAGTATCTGCCTGCGAAGTCTTGATATTTGTTGGACAACGAGTACACATGCTCTGACCCTTCGGCAGGTTAATTTCAGCAATCGCACCCATAAGGGAGCTCTTCCCAGCACTCTGATCCCCAACAAGGACAAGTTCCGGGAGCTCGATGTCGACGCTTTGCAGGCCAACCTGCTTCAATTTTTCAATTGCATCAATAAGCCTCTTCGCATCGCGACCTACGATTGCAAGGCCGTCGGGCTCGAGTGGACGCATGATGGGTGGGACAGGTGGCTGCAGTTGTCTGTAGGTGGAAGGTGGGCGAGAATACCGACAAGGGATGGGGTACTGGTGTGGGGATGGTGCTGTTGATAATTCGTGGTCAGTCATTACCAACAAATGTATGCGCAGAGGGAACCTACTGGAAGGCGATCTTCGTTGTTGCTTGCAGACTTCGATAGGTAGGCCGTGGTTAAGGGAGTAGACCGAGATGTGTTGGTCTTCAGAGTCTGAAGATGTTAAATCGATTTCGTTTTTGATGGGCGTGGGCGTACGACTGGGGTGCGAACTCGGGCCTGGGGTTGGGAGACCAGACTCACGCTTGAGTGAAGGACCTCGAGCGCCTGGTGACATGACTTTGGCGCTGTATTTGTAGACGATACTCTCTGGCAGCCTGAATATCTGAGATCGAAGATTGTCAGCATACGAGATTCTTCGGGAAATTGAAGCTCAAAGGCAAGCGCTGAGAAGAGGCAGGGAGGGTAAGAGAGATCGACGGAAGTAGAAATGGTGAATGCGATCAAGTCGCAGGGAGGAGCAGCGAGGAATTGGAAGAACACAATGGCAAGGCTCAAAGGCTGCACATGAGACAGAAGACTCGAAATGCAATATGCAGGAGATGGAGTGCATGAATGGATACAGCTTTGGAAAGGTGAAATATGGAAGTGGACATCTGACGTACCTTTGCTTGCTCGGTCCTTGAAGACAAGGGATCGATTGGAAGATCAATCACAGCAATTGCTTATGCACTCTTTGCTGTCGACACAACAATAGATACTCGTGGTGGAGAGAGAAAGGAATGAGAAAGCAGAGGTTGTTGAAGAAACCATATGCTCTTGAGGTGAATGGCGGAACGATGAGATGGTAAAGCGAACCAGGTAGCCGTGGATAGCTCAATCGAGTTAGGCAGCAAACAGAAGCCTTCTTTCAGAACAGCTGCAGGAAGATGAGGCGGAAATTGATGTCGAGGTCAGGCAAAGGTCAGGCAATTGGGTTATGACAGGAAAGCAAACAGGTTCGAGGGCCAAAACTCGGTAGGAAAAGGACCAAGCAATCGAGAATCGTGGATTTATCAGAAGATCACACTTGAAAAGAGAGTAAACAAGAAACGGTGCCTTCTTCCCCGAGAATTTACTCTCGTCTTTATATGTTACCGAGTCTTACGGGTTCTTCTCGTACCAGCGAATCAGCACGTCCAATTTCACTGTCTCAACCTTCCATATCAAATCGGCGACGGAAATTCATTGCGCAACAAACGCGTAAAGTGCATGCATACTGCATGAGACCAGTGGATCTCAGCATCCAATTGAAGAAGATCTTAACGCTCAGTTGAGATCGTGGCCCGGTGATCAAAGAGACGTTTGTTTAAACATTCTGTGAAGCTCTCGAGGATTACCACAGGCGAGATCTTACTTGGAGGGCACTACCACCAAAGGACGGTCTGACTTGTGATTTTCTCAGAGCGCCAGCGAGCGGATTTAACAGCGCAAGGGAATGTGATGGGGCTGCAAGAAAGAGGGGCGGTGCTTGAGTGGCCAGCCACCCGGTCAGAAGAGTGAGCAAACTTTCACAGCCCTTCACAGCCAACACGACGTTTTTGTATGGGATCACCGTGAGCCTCTGTGAATCTCTTCACGTCGACTTTTGAGCAGCATAATTGGCTTTCTTGGCGGATCAAGTAACCTTGCAGACTCCAGATCAAATGTCACACACATGCTGACGAGGATCCGTGGAGGTTGGGGTCTTCTGCACCCAGCTCAGGTCCATCCTTCTCCTTTGACCGTTCGGTGTCTCTGGCGAGAGGAAAGGTTGGGATACCAGACGGCATCTACCCAATTCATCGTTCTCATTTGACCGATTGTCCGCTTAGGCTGGACTGGACTGGACGTACTCTAGTAAAGACGGGAAGATTAGAAGAATGCGACTTGCGACCGAGACTCCTCGTTCTGTTGTGAACATCACGATGCCCTCCTCCCCTCCTTCGAGGGCCAGAACAAAGCCTGGAGTCGCCCACGTGATACGCTAAACCCCAAGCACTAGACCCTGTCAGGAGCAGCAAGTGCGGGTTGTGCCGTTCACCAAAAGTCTACGAGGCCAAAGTGTCAAGTTCAATTGCTACGTAACCTACCAAAGACTCGACTTTAAAGAAGAAACCAAAATGTCTTTGCAGATTCCACACAGAGAGAAGGCCAATGGCTCGCATGCCGCAACAAAGGCTGTGATTTTGGTGAGTTGGGAGCATCGGGAGGCTCCAGAAAGGGGGACTGACTGGGATTACAGGTTGGCGGTCCTTCAAGAGGAACTCGATTCAGACCTTTGTCCTTGGATCTTCCAAAGGTACCACATACCTCGCAGAGCTTCCAAAGAGAATCTCATACTGACTCTACTTAAACAGCCCCTCTTCGAAGTTGCTGGACACCCCATTGTCTGGCATTGCCTCACCGCTATCGCCAAAGTCCCTGCCATCCAAGAAGTATGCATGATTGGATACTACGATGAATCAGTATTCCGCGACTTTATCAAAGATGCCTCGAAAGAATTTCCACAAATTAAGATTGTGTATCTGCGAGAATACCAGGCTTTGGGAACGGCTGGAGGACTCTACCACTTCCGCGATGCTATTCTGAAGGGCAAGCCCGAACGCTTCTTCGTTCTCAACGCAGATGTGTGCTGCTCATTCCCTCTGAATGATATGCTCAAGCTGTTCGAGGACAGGGATGCAGAGGCTGTTATTCTTGGTACCCGAGTCAGTGAGGACGCTGCCAGCAACTTCGGATGCATTGTATCAGATGCACACACCCGCCGAGTCCTACATTACGTCGAAAAACCCGAGTCGCACATTTCGAACCTGATCAACTGTGGCGTCTACCTCTTTGCCACGGAATGCATCTTTCCCTCAATTCGCAGTGCCATCAAGAAACGTACCGAACGCCCACGCCTTGTCTCCTACCCCTCTTCCGAGAATCTCGAGTCTTCCTTCTTTCAAGACGATGATGAGGAAACAAAGAATGAGGTATTGCGGTTGGAGCAGGATATCTTGAGTGACTTGGCAGATAGCAAGCAATTTTTCGTCCATGAGACGAAGGATTTCTGGAGACAGATTAAGACTGCTGGTTCAGCTGTCCCAGCAAACGCTCTATACCTGCAGAAGGCATGGCAGACTGGATCCAAAGAATTGTCCAAGGCCTCTGCGAACATTCTCCCGCCTGTATTCATCCATCCTACTGCACACGTCGACCCTACCGCAAAGCTTGGACCTAATGTCTCCATTGGCCCTCGAGTTACAGTTGGAGCTGGTGTCAGAATCAAGGAGTCAATTGTGCTAGAGGATTCTGAAATAAAACATGATGCATGCGTTCTGTACTCCATCATCGGGTGGAACAGCAGAGTCGGCGCTTGGGCTCGTGTCGAGGGTACACCAACACCAGTCAACAGTCACACCACTAGCATCATCAAGAACGGCGTCAAGGTCCAGAGCATCACCATTCTTGGTAAGGAGTGTGGTGTTGGGGATGAAGTCCGCGTCCAGAACTGCGTCTGTCTGCCATTCAAGGAGTTGAAGCGAGTAAGTGACATCTCATATTACCAAGCAAGCTTCTTACTAATGATCTATAGGATGTTTCCAACGAGGTGATCATGTAATTAGTCTCTTGGAAACTCTGCAATGTGGGGGACATTGGCCATTAATACCAGGCGTTATCCTGGACCTAGATTTTGATATCTGTTACTTTGCTACTCTTTTGGTGCATCTTCCAATGTAGTCCTTGAGATAGACAAAATTCTAGACAGCATAATGTTGCCTCTCAAAAGTCATTCAGAAAATCTGCACACTGTTTACCAATATGGCATATACTCGCCTCTTGTGTGTTGCATTCGTCCACTTCTTCTCGTCCACCTAATAATCCCAAAGCTCTACCTAAACACCGACGGCTCGGCAATTAGATTGTACAGATAACGCTTTACCCCACCGCGGGGCAGGATTGCCGCTTCCTCTTGCATATCTTCCGTCAACAGCTTACAAATGCAACCTCGTTGCGAAGAAAATCTCGAGACTAACGAGCGTCATTTCTATTAAGTTTTCTCCTTCCTATTTCTTAACCCGGCTTAGACCGACGCATGAAAAAGTAGGGTTTTGCGTTGGGAAAGACAGGTTAGGGAAATAGTTCGGCATTTGAGGTGACATCATGAGGCCAAATGTTCCCTCTTTCCTTTAGTATAAATACAGCTCCTGCTTGTATTTATTCCCGATAGACCGCATAGAACGTCCATTTTCATTTCCACCTTTCCAAACCAACTTCGTCAGTGCTCCAGAACAGACAGTCTTTCTTGGACCGCTCAATTGCCCCTCCTGCACCTGTAATTGTGCTTCATTTGACATTCTTCCTCCAATTTGGAAATAAATAGAACTCAGTCTATACGATGTCAACTCACCACGCAGTTCCAGCCAAACACGGCCAGACTGAGCCTGGAAAGAAGGGCATTCCGAACAAGGCCGCACCGGGTGTGAGTCGACATTTCTCATATCTCGTATCGCTCAACTGACAATCAACAGGTCTCATACTTTACACCGGCTCAAGAACCTCCAGCTGGAACAGCTACCGACCCCCAGCCAGATGACAAGCCACTCCCAAAGGTCTTCCAACCACTGACCATCCGCGGAACCACTTTCCAGAACCGCATCTTCCTCTCTCCGCTTTGCCAGTATTCGTCCGAGAATGGTCATTTCACGGCTTGGCAATTCGCCCATCTTGGTGGCATTTTCACTCGTGGTCCTGGACTCACGATAATTGAAGCTACGGCAGTCGTTCCAGAAGGAAGGATCACCCCTGAAGACAGTGGCATCTGGAGCGATGAGCATATTGAAGGCGAGTGGGGACTTAAGAAAGTCACCGAATTCGCACACTCCCAAGGACAGAAGATCGCTATCCAGCTGGCACATGCTGGGCGTAAAGCTTCGACAGTTGCTCCGTGGTTGAACATGGGAGCTACTGCAACTGAGGACGTAAATGGCTGGCCGAACAACGTCAAAGCTCCATCTGCGACTCCATACAACGATGTCTTCCCTCAGCCAACTGCCTTGACCCTCGAAGAAATCGAGGATTTGAAGAAAAAGTGGGTAGCGGGCGTTGAACGTGCTGTCAAGGCTGGTTTCGATGTTATTGAGATCCACAATGCACACGGATACCTGTTTCACGAGTTCCTGTCTCCTATCGCAAACCAGCGGACTGACAAGTACGGTGGATCCTTCGAGAACCGCACTCGTCTGACACTTGAGATTGTCGAGTTTACGAGAAAGGCGATGCCAAAGGATATGCCTCTCTTCCTGCGAATCAGCGCTACTGACTGGCTGGACACCAACCCAGAGTTCAAGGGCGAGTCTTGGACGCTTGACGATACCTTGAAGCTCGCTCCTCTGCTCGCAGAGCGTGGTGTTGACTTTTTGGATGTGTCATCGGGAGGCAACTCTCCTATGCAGAAGATTAAGGCTGGCCCAGGATACCAAGCTCCATTTGCGAAGGCGATCAAGAAGGCAGTTGGAGAAAAGATGTTTGTTGGAACTGTCGGAAGTATTACGGAGGGCAAGCAAGCTGAAGCCTTGCTGACTGGCAAGGGAAGTGAGGAGCAGGCAAGAGGAAGCGAGGAGCTGGATGCTGTGCTCGTGGGACGCATGTTCCAGAAAGAGCCTGGTCTGGTGTGGAGATTTGCTGAGGAGTTGGGCGTCCAGATTAATGTTGCCAACCAGATCAGATGGGGATTCGGTGGTAGACCTGGTGCGGCTAAGAGGGAGAAGAGCGGGAAGTTGTGAGGGGTAGATTAAGCGAAGGGATGTTTACAGAGCTATAGACAGCGGTAGACCTTAGAAAGAGAGAGCAAAGCCGTGCAAGAATTGCCGTACTTTGCAAATGAATTCATTCAATCATTTCATCTTTCAGCAACTGCTTGAGTCGGGAGACTATACAGAAAGGGTACTATTCAACCTCAAATCCCTGCTGCTTGCACCAACAGACACATTGTAGACTGCACTCTGCAGCTTCCACTGCTGCGCCACCACATCCCAAATACTTAGATCCCTCCTTGTTAATGCGAAAGCCACAGTCGCAGTCTCATTGGGCTTCAGAAACACTTTGTCAAACCCTCTCAGCTGGCGGATCGGCGCAGTGGGTATCCCCAAATACAACTGTGCAGCTTCCGCACCCGCTACCTTTCCGACATTCGTGATCGACGCTGTGACGTTGAAGAGCACATCCCAGAGTTCGGGGTGTCCACCTTGAACTACAGAGACATCAGATGAGGGGTATGCGCTCGTATGTGCTCCGGTGGTCTGCGCAATGTTGATACCGCTATATTCGAAACTAGTATACGAAAGCCCATAGCCGAACGAAAAGCGAGGCTCGATACCATCACGATCAAAAGCTCGGTAATCGATATATACGCCCTCCGTGAAATCAGACTGCGGAAACGCGGACTGATCGACCGTCGAGTTCAACACATTTCCGTAATCCTCGTCTCGCTTGGCGATAGTATGGATCAATTTCCCGCTGGGGTTGACATCTCCATACAGGACGTCAACGAGCGCATGTCCTGATTCCTGGCCTGGAAGACCGGCGAATATAACGGCTGTTATGTTTTCGTGCTCGATCCATGCGTCGACTACGCGCGGACCGGCAGAATGTAATATCACAACTGTGTTCGGATGTTTGCTCGCGACGTTCAAGACTAGAGTATCGGAGAATTCATCGGAAAGGCTTGTTCGATCGAATGATTCGGAGGCGTAGGCGTTGATGAATACGAGTGCTACTTCGGTGTTGGCTTCGGGCACGGGGTCTTGAGAGTAGAAGTCCCAGCGGAGGACGCCGCGGTCAGCGATCACGCGGTCTTGGATCGCTTTGAAAGGGGAGATGATGTAGGATGGTGTGTTGCTGCCGGATCCACCGCCCACAATGAGAGTCCCGTTGAAGGTTTCCCAGCCGAAGTTAACTTCGTAGCCGCCGCCGTAGCGGAGGGGATTGGTCCAGGGCACGGGCTTGACTTCGGCGTCGAAGCCGAATATACTTACGTAGCGTGGCTTTTTAAGGGGGAGGGTATTGTTGGTGTTTTTCACGAGGATGTGGCCTGCGCTGCCGATTTCTCGGATGAGCTTGTCGTGGTCGCCGCGGACATCTAGGATGGGGTGTTGGACTGTTGGAGAGAAGATCTGGGGGCTTGGGAGGGTGGTGTTTTGGTCGAGGAAGAAATATGATGCTAGTGTGCGGCTTACCATATCGTCGAGACGATCGATGGATACGGAGCCGTTGTTTACGGCTTGTGTTAGGTTCTTACCCCACCATCCGGCGTTGGGCATCACGATGTCTAGTCCTGCGTTGGCGGTGCTGATGCCGGATTGCTGTGCTGCCCAATCTGAGACTACGAAGCCTTCGAAGCCGAGTTCGGTTTTGAGGAGGCCGTTGAGTAATTTGGAGTTCTGGCAGGAGTAGGAGTTGTTGGCGCGTTGATAGGAACACATTATGGCGCCGGTGCCAGCTCTGAGTGCATTCATGAATGGCCAGGCGTACAGTTCGTGGATTGTGGCGTCGTCGACGTTGGATGACATGGATTCTCCAAGGGCGCTCGGGAGGCGTCGGTATTCTTGTTCGTTGAGGAGCCAGTGCTATGTCAAGAGGTCAGACAAGCCTGGAAATACTCTTGTGGGAGGGCTTTGGAATGGCAATCCCGTGAGACTTTACCTTGGAACAAGCAATAACGCCTTCTCCTTGAACCCCAAGTACAATTGCCTCCATCTGCTCGCCAGTCAAGTACGGATCAGGACCTGGGCCCTCCCAATTCCTCCCTGCTCTCGTAACCCTCCCGATACCACCTCCCACCGGTCCAAGAGCCACATTAACTCCCTTCCCATGATACTCTTCTCCAAGCGCCTTACCATACGCACGCATGAGCTTCTTATCCCACGTCTGTCCTAAATGCATGCCAGCTGGGAAAGCAGACACGAAATCTGGACCACGGATACCGGCGGGTGCATCCTCGAAACAGAGACCTTTGAAGCCGAGACGTGGTACTGAGCCAGAGTTACCGACGCAAACGCCTGTGAAGCCGTTCGTCATGTTGACTTTTTCTTCAAGCGTGAGTTGCGAGACGAACTCTCGTGCACGTTTGTAAGCGAGGGTCCATGTTGGAGAGGTTGAGCCGGAACCCTGTGCTGGGAGCTCGTGAGCAAATGTTTGAGGTAGTATGGGGAATGGGCTCTGCTTGCTTACGGGTGGGATAGACAGGCGGACTGAGTCCGTAAAACGGGACTTCGCTTTCGTTCGTCCAGCTTGCTTTTGCTTGGCCAAGGAGGAAGGCAGCTGTGAGGAGTGAGGATGCCGGGAGCTTCATCTTGTCAATTTTGTGTCAGAAGAATGCAGGTATACCTTTAAATCATGTTGCGGTATTGCGTTCATATTTATATACTTTTGTACATTAAGAACTTGTGGATCTTGTGTGAGGGACACGGTTAGTAGTCATGTCATAAACCCAAAGATGGGATGACGGCAGTTCGAGGTGGGAAAGCAACATGTTTGTCGTTGAAGTTTTTGAACCCTCAATCGGGCCGGAAACAAGCAAAATTGAAACTGCATGTAGATGGGTTGATTTCCTCTTGGTTACTGGTCGCGGCTGTTCTCATTTCTCCACATTGATGATGAGGATGAGCGGGGGCAAGGTGCCATGATGCGGAGGTGTGGAGAAGATGCTTGGCAGCAAAGTCAAATCTGCCGACTTCGGATGATTGGCTGCTTTCAATGCCTTCAACTTTGAAGATGGAAAGGCTTTCTTACACTTGTCGGATCGGAATTGATGTAGGTTGAAGTAGACGACTGCGCATATTGTGGTCCAGTAAGAGCTTACGGGGGTTTGTGACAAAGGAAATCGGCAAGCGCATGGAAGACGGAGTGGGAATGGGCACTCAAACCTTACGATTATCCTCCTAGCACGGACAAATATTTCTGCAGAGACCAGGAGGGACCTGAAGATTTATTGAGTAGGAATTCAGCGTCGTTCGCAGCCTCGATCCACGTCAGTGATGTAAAACTTGCTTGGGGCTCCAAACAGGCCGGGCGCTGTTTGTTTTGGTTGTGGCTTTAGCGAGGAAACCTCAGAGGCTTGGACGGACGGAGAAGTTGCCTAGGAAGCTGTGAATTCTAGACGTGCTGTCCTTTAGGCTCCTAATATTTATCACCCTGAATCTAAATGGACCTTACCTCCTATTGGTATTGTCCCAGACTGTTGGTGCTGAAAGATGCAATTTGGGAGTATTCACGTGACTACACGGGATTGACATGATCCTGGTCGGAGGGAATCTCGCCTGGTAGGAGAAGTAATCAAGTAGCAGATGAATAGTCAGAGGCTCTGTGTCTTAGTCGTCGAGATAAACACGACCCTCCTTTGTTGTACCCTGACCTGCGGCTTGCGACTCGTCCGCCCACTCAACAGTTCCCCATCTTTGACCTCGCCCGAGAAAATTCCGATGGGGCGCTACCCAACTGGCCAAATCAAGTTCCATTCTCCCCAGATAGTCGAATTACTTTGTCTCATGTGTATCAAGGCAGATTTCTAGAACAAACGCAGTGCTAAGATAGCAATAATCCGAAGTCTGGCCGTTTTGTGTATCTTGCCGGGCAGCAGAAAGAGGCTGGACCCGGAGAGTTGTGATATCTTATCTTTGATAAATGGGGGCAGGATCAATGTACTTGAATGGAGGTTCTGCCACGAATTTCTGATAAAAGCATTGGGAATCAACTCGACGCAAGGTGAAGAAAGATTGAGATCTATTCTTGTGTTGCCAGTGATCAGTTGTAAATATGGCGGAAGATCGCAACGGCTTGATCATGATGATCCTGGTAGTTTTCGTGGCTACAGCTGTAAGTTCCAGACTCACTTCACTTTGAGTGGTACCCCGACTGAACCATCTCCAGAACTCTGCCACGCAAGGATACGACTCTTCCATGATGAATGGGCTGATGATACTCCCAGCTTACTCTGATTACTTCCAACTCACAACAGCCACATCATCTCTCAATGTTGCCGTGGTGTTCCTCGGGTGTATCGTCGCCATGCCTTTCAGTGCTTATGTTCCCGATAAGTATGGCCGAAAATGGTGCATCGCCACCACGGCCATCGTGGCCATCATCGGTGCTACCATTCAGGGAGCTGCTGTGCATGAGGCAATGTTCTGTATTGGGAGGTTCATCGTGGGATTGAGTGTTACTCTGGGCTCTGTTGCTGCTCCATCGTGAGTCCCACCTTGAAATTTTAACCCAGACAATGCTGATAGTAGGCTTAGGTACGTTGCTGAGGTCTCCCATCCAAAGTATCGTGCCACTCTTACGGGTCTGTATGGTGCCTTCTGGTACGTTGGAGGAATTCTTGCTGCAGTCGTAACGTACGGCAGTCAGTACATCGACAGTACCTGGTGCTGGCGTCTACCATCACTAGTCCAATTTCTCCCGTCTGTCCTTTGCCTGTTGCCGTTGCCGTTCATTCCTGAAAGTCCAAGATGGCTCATTTATCAAGACCGCCACGAGGAAGCTCATGCGATGCTTGTTAAGTGGCATGGTGGGGGTGATCCGGATTCGGTCGTCGTGGGACTTGAGTATGAGGAGATTTGCCAGACGCTGGCATTCGAGAAGACGGTCCAGAAGATGAACTTCAAGACGCTTGTATCGACGAGGCCGAATCGCTGGAGATTGGGTTGTACCGTTGCAGTGGCTGGTAAGTCATGACAAAGTCGTTGCAATGCTACAAGCTGACCGCGAATTAGTGTTTTGTCAGTTGTCGGGAAACAACACAATTTCATACTATCTTGGCACTGTCCTCACAACTGCTGGTATTACCAGTGTCCCAACTCAGCTGGCTATCAACATTGGACTGAGTGTATGGAATCTGTGCTGTGCTGTGCTTGGAAGTATTTATGTCGACAAGTTCGGTCGTCGCATAGAATTTTGTATGTCCTACCAAGTATTCACCATTTTCAAGGTTCTGACGATGACTAGTTGCCTCCACGTCGGTGATGGCACTGACCTTGGTGATCAATGCTGTTCTCACCAAGATTTACAGTGGCAGTGACAACTCATCTGCATCCGCAGCCATCGTCTTCCTCATATTCTTCTTCTACGGCTGGTACTCGGTGGTCTGGACACCTCTCTCTTATTTGTACCCAGTCGAAGTACTATCCTACTCGATGCGAGCCAATGGACTGGCAGTATTCAATGGAGCTTGCTACCTCGCAGCTTTCTTCAACACATACGTGATCCCATATGCGATGGACTGGTCGGGCTGGGGTTTCTATCTCATCAGTGCCTTTTGGTGCTTTGCTGAGGTGGCCGTAATGTGGGTATACTTTCCCGAGACTGCGAAGATGTCGTTGGAAGAGATCGACAAGGTGTTCGATGGGGTGAGGCATGTTGATGCCGAGCTGACCTTGGGCGAGGTTATTGAGGTCGACGCTGGTGAAATGAAGGGGGTCGATAAGAAGGTGGATGTGTAGACGATCCCTAGAGTGGTGGAATATCGCCACAGATCTCATCACACGAGATTGACAGTTTGCTCTTCGATATCTAGGCCTCCGGATTTTTTCTTGGCTTCAGCCCAGCTTGGTGAAAAGACAATGTCGGTGTGGCACATCATTCCTACCCTCTGGAACGTGGCAAATGCTGCTGCACCGTTGTAATTTTGATCAGTAAAATAGCCCATGCACATCCTTGAGAAGGCTCCAGAGCACAATAGTCATAACTGGCAACATATTTTTCATGCCAAACATCTAGAAACACCATGTTATCGCTACGAAATTGTCGATTTTCAGCCTTGTGCATGGGACATTCCGGATACCATTTCATGTTCCGTTTTATTATATCTGAGTTCGGTTATAGATTGAGGCCCATGTTCCTCCATAAACGGCCTCTCACAAGTACACTTCCTTATGATAGGTCGGATTCGCGATCACAGACGTTTGTGCTGGATTGCGACGCAAACAGCACATTGAATCGAGGCCCCTCTGGAAATTTTACCGCCCCAGTTACCGATGCCCCACTCCAGGTGCATGTTGAACTGATTCTTGTGCTCTCTTTGGGAGCTCCATGTAGTTTTGATATTCTAGAAGGCGACTTTACAAACCAGGCAAGTTCCACTGCAAGCCATGAGCGCCACATTCCTGGCAGACATAGAGTCTGAAATTCAGGTCCAATATCCAGTGTTGAAGAAGAGCAGCGGGCCATTAGTTTTGCTAGCCCTTCTAGAGCCGGCAGTCTGTCCTTTTGCTTGGTCAGATTTCGACTCGTGAAATCTTCCACAATTGAGAGCCAGGTCTGGCATAATGCCTGTGCATGCGATTCCAGGAAAGACTTTCTCACGTTGGCCAATTCGATCTTGCTAGTGCTTGTGCCAGTTGAGAAAGCTTCTCCTTGACACTTACATGCTTCCATCTCCACGCATTGCCAGGACATCTCCCCTGCCCCAAAATACAAAATCCTTCGGGATAGCATATGTTCTTATAGACACCAACCTCGAGTTTTCAGCGAGCGCTGAGCTGCAAACATTCCTCCATGGCAACCAGAGGAATCTTGCTTCGGATAAATCCTGCCTTTCACACTTGCGGTTCCGGTAGAAGTGGAGCACGGTATGGAGAACTTCGATCGAAGAAGATTCCGGAGGTGACCGTCTCCATGGAACCCAGCCTCTAACTTGCGAGTTGGAATGAAAAGGTTACGGAATGGTCCGTTGCCAGAAAGACTGTGAAAGGCGTTGTGGCAAGCGGCTGCAGCAATAGTGAGATGCGCGTTCCTATAGCCTTGTGTCATTTTAGTGGCCTCCCTGATCCAGTCGACATCTGAGTCCTGAATGATGCATAAGGCGTCGATCCAAAGGTAGTCGATACCAAGTTTCCTTATGATCACGGCAGCATCCCTGAAGAGATATGGTAGGCGAGACCAGGGAATCTCACGTTCATGTTCGTGCAAGGAAATTTCGATCGTTCTTAGGGTAGGTTCGGTGCCCCAGCACCAAGTGAGCGCAGTATACTTTCCACGCTTTCCCTCTGTTGCGACTAGGCGCGGGGGATGCTTGTTGTCGCCGACGAATAGGACTCTGGTTCGCATTTCTGCTTCATCTTTGCTACACGTGAAGTGCTTGGAGGTGCATGTACCGAGCCAATCTTTGACGTTTGCAATGGCTTGATCGGAAATGCTATCAAGCAAAGGCTCAGGATATTCAGGTATGACCTTCCATGGCGAACGTTCTCCTAAGACAACTTTCAGCCTGCTCTCACACCTACATATGTCGTGAATTCTGGGCACTTAACAAGGGGAGAAAAGAATTGTAGGTTGACACTTCCACCATTGCTATCGTCCCAAAGAGGCCTTACATGGCCCGGCTTCCAGTCCCAATTCGTGCGAAAAACTTGAACAACCAGTTCCGATTCAAACTATTTTTTTCCTTGAGAATTTTGGAACTCTGTCTCGTCCCTCAGACGGAGAGTAATGCGTGGGAAATGTGCCGTGGAACGCACAAAGCTAAGAACTCCATAGCGAATAACCCTACATGCGAGACACTTGGAAGCGGCGCTTTTGGCGAAAGCTTCGTTGTCGTGTACATCGAATTCGATTCGTTCTTCGAGAGCTGAGTTGGCTAGATTGTGACATATTGGACAATTGGGCGAAATTGGAGGCAGGGTGAGAGCATCGGTGGCCATGGTGCTCCGGGTGATGTATTGTACTGCTGCTGAAAGGTGGATCGAGGACAAAACGGTAAAGAGGAGGGTTCTCCATGAATTAGTGAGATATCTGGAGCCTCATCAATTTGCGAGGAAGTATTGGTAAAAGTATTGGTATACACGTGGCTTATATCTAGGGTGCTCCAATGAGATTGTGTGGCACTGGCCAATGAAAGGCTCATTTGAGACTACTGTATGCTTGTTCGAGCGTCCATAAGGATCTTGGCTCTTTGGGTGCTATATATATCGAAGCCGGGCCATCGTCTTCTAAGTAGAATTGAGGGAAATAAACGATAGAAGTACCCCAGGCATGCTGTTGATTTTCTTGCCGTTGCCTGCCTGTCGGCTGCATGTAAGATATGCATGCTGGGAATTAGATAGAGTCTGATCTGAATCCTCTTTTTGCTTGAGAGGGGATTTGCAACGGACTACCTTGTGAACTGCGTACTGCCGTTCATCGAAATCAGGGTGTAACTTTCAGAGCGCATCGCTTTCCATCAATCCGTAATACTTACCCAAGGATAAGTGGAGAGGAGAAAGAATAATAGTACAACAGCACATCCACTCACTAATCGCTATATACTACCATCAACCACTCATGCATTCAGTTCTTCCTCTCAGGTGATAGTGAAGCATAGCACCATTGCTTTTGGTCAAGGAGGAGAACAATCGCCACAAGGAATCGAGCGGAAGTTAAATTTTGATGCTAGTCTAGTAGTAAGACACACAATGTGTATGACAAGGCAGAATGGGAATCGTAGGACAGCGTGAATACCAGAACCAATCTTTGGGATTCGAGAGATGATGTTGATATAAACTTGTGCGATCATCACGCCGTACCGTAAGCTGGCTGTGGCTTGTGAGGATTTCCAGTCCGTGCAAAGATCGATATGAAGTCGGAGAAAGAATGACAACCCTGTCTAAGTCAGGCCCCCACGTCATTCCCGCTCATGGCGTGCTGAGAAGCAAAATATAGCGTGGCTGATAAAGACAAGAGACGAGCTGCTATGTAAAAGCCGATTGACTTGAAAATTTCCTCAGAAGGTAAATTTCGGATCGTGTACACATTTTTAATCCACGAACCCCAATCGGCCTTTCTTCCCATGCAGGTCATTGATTAAGCCCTCTCAAGGTGCTACCTGAGTCAATCCGCCAAGGCTTTTTGGTACGGGAGCCGCCACACAAGCGAGCAGCAGTAGCAGTATCTGGAAGGGTAAGAAGGGTAAGGCACGACTGATAGGCTCGCCCGTCGCTTTCGAACGAACACCCAAACCAGCACATCGCAGCCTTCCCTCCTCTTCCACTTCACCTCCGCCTCCCTCATTCATCACGACAACGACCACGACCTCTTCTCCTTTCACCCACCACTGACTCAACACGACGCAACATCTGACCCCCGTCTACCTTTCCTCGTGTATAAATCCTCGACGACTGCACTTCCCCCGCTGCCGCCAAATGGCGTGAGCCGATGGATCAACGAATGAGTTCTATTCCCGCAGCAGTATCGAATTCAGGAACTTCCAGGTCTGCCCATTCACTACTGCCCTCTTCTACCTCTTAAGATCAATATTCCCTCCCTCCATCTCTACCTACAACTTGTTTTTGCTGCTTTCGATCTGCGTCCACCTCTGTCTGCGTACAACAAAGCACAGCACTGCACTTCGTCCTGCCTACCTTATATTACATCACATCAAAGTTGAGACACCTATACTCATGCCTCCCAACAGCAGAATTACAAGAGCGGCAGCCAGGCAAGCAGCCAGCTCTTCAGAATCACCTGCTGCTTCTATCGGAGCTTCCTCAGCTGCTTCATCTACTCGACAACCTCCTCCGCCACCATCTACAAGAAAGCGCAAAGCACCCGCCCGTGAAGTTTCCCCGGCACCTGAAGTCGAACCTGCAAAGCCATCTTCTGCGAGACGCACGAAGCGGCAGAAGGTCACAGCTACAGATACAGCCCCGCCTCCTCCTGCTGCTCCCCAAGCAGTTGCTCCACCTCGCCGAAAGAAGGGAAAGACTCCTGCGGTTATGTCGAGTCCTGGGTATGGCATTACCATTCAGTTAGCAACTTTTTAGTTCATTGCTGACCTTTCTTAGTGATTCTGCTGGTCCTTCCAACGATCCCCCAGCCGCGGCCACGACATCCTCGAAGCGCAAATCTGCCAGAAACAAGAAGGGTGGTCAAGGTTTGTCATACCGTGCGAAGTCAAGCTCTACTGCACGTCTAACACATACCCCAACAGATACCGTCACCCCCAGCGGCCGCCGATCGAAGAAGACAACCAGCTCTGCGAAGGATGGAGACAACACTGTAGACAATAGTGTGGATGAGAAGGCACCGCCTCCTGGTGAAGATGATGCGAGCGATGATAATGAGGACGAGGAGATGGCCCGTCATTACGAAGGCCGAGACGATGATGACGATGATGATGACCCCTTCGGAGGCTTTGGTGGACCTGGAGGGCCACCTCATGGACTGTCGAGCACATTGAGAGCCTTGAGTGGCATGATGTCTGGTGTTTCTACGAGATTACGGGACATCCTGAATAATTTGAAGCAAAGGGACGACCTATCGCTACAATTGATTGCCCTCCAAGACTTATCTGAAATCCTCCTCGTATCTACCGAAGACAACCTCTCCGGGCACTTCTCTCCCGATGCTTTTGTCAAGGAGTTGGTTCTGCTGATGCAGCCATCTGACTTCGGAGAGGAGAATCCGGAAATGATGCTTCTTGCTTGCCGCTGCTTAGCAAATTTGATGGAGGCTTTGCCCGCTAGCACAGCCAATGTGGTTTATGGTGGTGCTGTACCAGTCCTTTGTGCAAAGCTATTAGAGATCCACTTCATCGATCTGGCAGAGCAGGCACTTAGCGTAAGAATTGGTCTTCTGTTATGGCTGGGAATTAAGCTAACAATTTGTCCCAGACTCTCGAAAAGATTTCAATCGAATACCCCGCGTCAATCGTCCGTGAAGGAGGTCTGACTGCTTGCTTGACTTACCTCGATTTCTTTGCCACAAGTACACAGAGAACCGCCGTCACTACAGCTGCCAATTGCTGCAGAAATATCCCCGAGGATTCTTTCCCAGTCATAAAGGATGTGATGCCCATTCTGCTGAGCGTTCTGAGTTCAAACGACCAGAAAGTCGTTGAGCAGGGTTCTCTGTGTGTTTCCCGCGTCGTTGAGAGCTTCAGATACCACCCCAGCAAGCTCGAAGAGCTAGTCAGTACCGATCTTCTCAAGGCTATCCTGCGACTTTTGCTACCAGGCACCACCAATCTCATTGGACCCAACATCCATACACAATTTTTGCGCGTCCTCGCATTCACAGCAAAGGCCAGTGCAAGACTGTCTGCCGAGCTTTTCAAGATGAATGTTGTTGAGACCCTGTACCAGATCTTGACTGGGGTTTCCCCCCCAGATGCAACAGAAGACGCGGCCTCGAAGCTGGATAGTGTCGTTGTCATGCAAGCCTTAATTCACAGACCCCGAGAGCAGGTTATCGAAACACTGAATGTCATCTGTGAGCTACTTCCAGGATTGCCCAGAGAGATCGAGGTATCTCCAGAGGATCTCTTGGACGTGGATGCTGCATCTGCTGCGGCCACTACCTCCTCATCTGGCTCCCGAAAGAAGTCCTCTAATGAGAAGCGTATCGAACTTCTCGAAGGATGCAAGGACGAAGTCAAGCGGTTCGCCATTATCATATTTCCAACATTGACTGATGCGTTTTCAAGCACTGTGAACTTGAGTGTTCGGCAGAAGGTCTTGACTGCCCAGATCAAGATGCTTTCAAACCTTGATAAGGAAATTTTGATGGAGGCATTGCGATCTGTGCCATATGCTTCATTCCTGGCTGCCATCCTGTCTCAGCAAGACCACCCCAGTCTGGTGAATTACGCTCTCCAGGCAGCAGAGTTGCTTTTGGCACGTCTCGACGATATTTATCGATATCAATTCTATCGTGAGGGTGTAATTTCTGAGATTGCCAAGCTTGCCACACCGCCCGAAAGCGCAAAAGTTATCACTGAGGATACTCCAGTGATTGATGTGCCAGAGCCTGTCGAGGCTAACGGCACTCCAAAGGTCTCTGAAAAGCCTAGTCGGCCTGGACCGGGCGATGATGATGATGATTCCTCGGATGAGGACAATGATGATGAGAACGAAAACGACGAGGATAACGAAAATGATGATATTCAAGACGACATCAGTCCCTCTCCAAGCTCTCGGGGCTCTACCATGTCTCTTGATGGCCCACAGCATCGCCTACCCTCGGATGCTGGGGGCATGCAGCAACTTATTGTGCAGCGGGCCAAGAAATTCTTGGATGTTCATGAAAATGAAAAGAACAGCAAGAGCATGAAGAAGAAGGCGACCAAGATACTGACTAGTCTGCAAGTCTTGGCATCTGATATTGAAGCACATTACCTTCAAGGAAAGCCAGGCGACGGAATAAAACTTTTCAGCACTCTCGCTTCGTACTTTGACGGCGATGTGTTGGAGAGTGTCACGAGCGCTGAATTGCTGAACTCGGAGGTCGTGCGCGTTCTACTCGAGGTTTTCAGTAACCCAGACGAAACCTTGAGCAACGATGCCCGCTCGGCCTTCCTTGAGGTTTTCATGGGAAGGACTGTTACGAAGAAGCCAAAGACTACGAGCGCTGACTCACCTGCTACACCTTTCAGCATTCTCATCCACAAGTTGCAAGATCTCTTGAGCCGCTCGGAGCATTTCGAGGTCGTCACCGTCCACCAAAACACATTCGATGGAAACAGAAGTAGCGCTGCCTCGATGTTAGCTAAACAGATCCGTTTAAAGCTTGTAGCAGACGATGATTCCGAGATTCCAAGACCATATCGTAACATTATGGTTTCGATTCATGCCATTGCAACCTTCAAGGCTTTGGACGATTACCTTCGCCCAAGAATCAGTCTTTCTGAGCGACCTCGGGGATCGAGAAGAGAGGGTCTCAGCAGTGCGCTAGCTGCTCTGGCCGCCGCGGGAATGCCAAATCCATACGCGCAGACAGGGCAAAGTCGGCTTGTGGAACGTGGTCTGGCTTCAGCTACTGCTGCCACTCCAACCGCACCTCCGCCCACAACATCTCGTGGTTCCCGAAAGTCGAAGTCCAAGACTGGCTCAGCGGGTGTCCCGGCTCCTAGCGGACCTTCTACGGCTACTACTCCTCCAGATAAGACAGCCCGACGCTCCAGCAGACGGCAGGCTCAGACAGAGACACCAGTCCCACCTCCTATGCAAGAAGAGGATAGTTTGGCTGGTGCCTTGGAATGCGCAGATGAGAGACAGCTCACTGATGACGAAGAGATGGAGGATAGCGCTGCTCTCGACGCGATTGTAGGTGATCTAGAGGATGACATGGAAGAGGGATCTCCTTCAGATCCTACCGCAGTCAACCTTGAGGTTGCTGCAGGTGGTAAAGTCACGGCACGGAAGGAGGATGGAACGCGTGTTGGTAAGTGCATTCCATCCACGACGTCTCAAAAACGTCTCGACCACATGTCACTAGAATCTCTGGATACATTTAGACCAGCACTTGCTAACATTGTTGCAGCAACTCCATCGCAGATGCCCGGAAGTAATCCACGCACTGTCTCGGCTCTTCAGGCTGCCGCCGCTCAAGCCTCACTCACTACGCCAAGTGCTTCCTCACGCCCTATGTCATATGCTGCTGCTATTCAGGCAATTCCCCAAGATTGGCACATTGAGTTCAGCCTCGACGACAAAGTAATTGCAAATGAGACCACCATTTATCGAGCTGTTCATAGCACGTCAACTACGATCGATGACCAAAACAGCCGGAGTGTATGGTCAGCCATTCATCCAATCAAGTTCAAGCGTGTGCCTGGTCCTCCGCCGCCGGAGCCAAGTTCTCTCACACAAGCTCCTGAAATAGTGACTGAGACTACGGCATCCGGAATCCCAGCTTCCTTGGACAAGCACCCCGCCACATCTTCAATCCTTCGTTTGTTGAACATTTTACACGCATTAAATGCCAACTTGGACGATGTATTGGCGGAGAATAAGGACACATTGAAGCTCAATGCGGAACCTCTTTCCCAGTTCGTCAACACGAAGCTTACTGCCAAGCTCAACAGACAACTCGAGGAGCCTCTTATTGTTGCAAGCAATTGCCTCCCCAGCTGGAGCGAAGATTTAGCTCGTCTCTACCCGTTCCTTTTCCCATTTGAGACTCGACACCTGTTCCTACAGTCCACATCCTTCGGTTACGCTCGATCCATGACAAGATGGCAAAATGCACAATCTGCTGATGAGTCTCGACGTGATCGCCATCGTGACGAGCGACCCTTTCTCGGCAGATTGCAACGTCAAAAGGTACGAATCTCTAGGTCCAAAATCCTGGAGTCTGCCCTGAAGGTCATGGAGCTGTACGGGGCATCGCAAAGCATTCTCGAGGTAGAATATTTTGAGGAAGTCGGTACTGGCCTTGGCCCAACCCTAGAGTTCTATTCGACCGTCTCGAAGGAGTTCTCTAAGAAGAAGCTTAAGCTCTGGCGCGAGACTGAAGCGAACGATACGGACGAATATGCATTTGGTGTACGTGGTCTGTTCCCGGCACCTATGAGCGAGGAACAAGCTTCCAACGAGAACGGAAAGCGCATCCTCCACCTCTTCAAAATGCTTGGAAAGTTTGTTGCCAGATCAATGATCGACTCCAGAATCATCGATGTGTCCTTTAACCCGACGTTCTTCCGCATTGGTGACGAATCAACAACGGTATCCCCGTCTTTAGGTGCTGTCAAGACTGTGGATCCACAATTAGCGAAGTCCCTGAAATTGATCAAGAAGTATGCGGTTGCAAAGAAGGCCATCGACGAAAATCCAAATCTTACACCCGCTCAGAAAGTCGCCAATGCACAGGAACTTGAGATTGATGGCATGAAGATCGACGATCTAGGTCTTGATTTCACACTTCCTGGCTATCCTATCGAGCTGATACCTAATGGTGGACGGACCACTGTCGACATCGACAATGTTCAGCTCTATTTGGACAAAGTTATCGACTTTACCCTGGGTACTGGTGTTCAGAGACAAGTGAATGCCTTCCGAGCCGGCTTCACCCAGGTTTTCCCATACTCGGCACTGAGTGCATTTACTCCCGACGAATTGGTCATGCTATTTGGTCGGATTGAGGAAGATTGGTCTCTCGAAAGTAAGTCGTTCTTCCCCCAACTCTCTTGATCGCACATTAACGTACTGTAGCTCTCATGGATTCCATCAAGGCTGATCATGGCTTCAACATGGACAGCAAGAGCGTAAAGAACTTGCTTCAAACCATGAGTGAATTGACGCTACCAGAGCGTCGAGATTTCTTGCAGTTTACCACTGGTAGTCCCAAGCTTCCAATCGGCGGTAAGCATCTCACACATTGCCATTGTGCGTGTAAAATTACTGATTTCCATGTTAGGTTTCAAATCTTTGACTCCTATGTTCACCGTGGTCTGCAAGCCGAGTGAGCCACCTTACTCGTCAGATGATTACTTGCCTAGCGTCATGACCTGTGTCAACTACCTGAAGCTTCCTGACTATACCGATCTCGAAGTCATGCGACGACGCATGGGAACTGCGATTAAGGAAGGCCAGGGTGCTTTCCATCTGTCATAAGCGCCATTTGAACAGGTGTGTACGGGGGCGGACCGCGGGAAATGCGGAGGTTTCTATTTTTCTGCCGCCGAATTTACTCTAAACTCATTGGCGCAAACATCATGGCATTTCATGTATTCACGAGCTTTCTTCCCTATCATGTTTTCGCCCCTTCCACAGATTTTCAGGTAGTGGATCAAATCAAATTGCATGGAAGGTCGTTTGGGCGCATTAATGTGGGAAATTCTTCATGAATGAAAGGTCGGGCTTTTTAGCTTTCGCACTTCACTAGATAGATGAACGAATCGAGTCATTTACTCTATATGCGGAAATACTTCTAGATGTTTCGGGGTTGCTTTCGTGGCTTGCGGTTTGTGATCAGTGGAGTATGATACTCAGAATTTGTTTACAGTATGCAGAGACTTAGACATGCCTGGCTGACATGTAGGAACCTTAGTAAGGATCTTTCTGACCTTTCAACCAATCTCTATGAGACTTGTTTTTGAACAATATTCCATCGTCATCAGCCGCAAAGTCTCCCTTACAGAATCGACGTATCATCACCGGACTAGTCAGCTAGGACAGAGCTGGTGGGGTTTTTGGGCGACCACGCTCCGGCCAGACTTTATTCCGAGCATCATGACTTCACCAAATGGGTTCGAATGAAGTCGACCCTAGCATAAACAAACATACCGCAATGACAGCCACTTTCGATTCCTTAATCCAACAATTCCTGCAAAATACTGCCCTTCGTAGACCTTACCGGGACATCACTTAAAGGAAAGGCCTGGTCTCCGCCACGGCGCGCACACTGGCGCAAAAGGGATGGAAGAGCTTCAAGCACGACTGATTGTATGTTCGACCAAAAAACATCTGGAGGTGTGCATCGGTTAATTTTTATTTTAGGAGGAGTACTCTCAGTCAATCGAGACTTCCACCCTCCTGGCCATTCTCTATGATTACGATATCACAAATTCGACCGAGCTTGCTGCCGCCCGAGATATCTTGGACGTGCTGAAAGCCTCTGCTTCTGAGGAGGAAAGTTCGGGATTCGACCCAAGCGGTGCCAGTGGACCGGAGCCCATATTTGACGGCCAAGGTAGTGCGCAGGGTGAGGATGAGAGTCAGTCTACAAGTCAGGGAGGATCAAAGACGCAGACCGACAACACTTCGCTTTCGCAAGACCCTGGGACATTGGAAGTGGGCGTGTTGGACCTGGGAGGGGCAGCGAAGGAAGAGAAGACCAGCAAGACTTTTTCAAGCGAACTCGACAACCTCGACCAAGCGGGCAAAGAACGTGCCCTGATCAGTATATTCCCAGCTCTCAAACCGTTCGACATAAAATGGACATTGAAGAAATGCAAGGGCGATGCAGGTCTCGCAATCGACGAGTTAATGACTCAAGCGTTCCTCGAAGAGAGCGGAAGTCGTCATAGAGGTATCGATGCGTTTTCAGAAAATGATCCGGCCCCTCGAAAGAAAGGAAAGGGTAAGAAGAAAAAAGGAGCGGCCAGAAATGCAAGCGACCCGACCACTCCTCCGAGTCCCATCGAGTCACCCGTTGAGAGCAAATGGGACACTGGCAAGCAAGACATCGAGTTCATCTCGGAGAAAACGGGCATCCCTGTACAGCAAGTCACGACTCTCTACCATAAGCATGGAGGGACTGCTCGTGGGACTATCGCGGCTATCATTCAGGGTCATGCCGAGATGCAGATATACGAGGATGACCCCATTGTAGCTGTCGATGCCTATAGCTTGCACCAGGACTTTCCTTCGATCCCAGTCGCCAACCTAGAGGTTCTGTTGCACATTACCAATCATGTCCAATCAGCCCGCGACCTCGTCAAAGTACTCGCGACTCCAATCAACAAGAAAAACCCCATCCTACTTGACATCCGACATGCACCCATCCAGCTCGATCCCGAGCCTATGACCAAAACGAAACCGTTCAACGCAGTCTATCCCGACGGCCCTCACGATTACGCTGGTTCATCTCAGGCCGTAGCTCGTTACTCTGAGTTTCGCAACCTCGAGTTTACCAAAGCAGCCGACGCGTTCCGTAAAGCAAGATCCAACCATTTGATGGGTGGTGCAGCTGCATATTACTCGGAAGTTGGGCGAACCTACGATGCTAAAGCTAAAGCAGCAGCCAGCCGAGCTGCGGACGCATTGGTGGCCAGCCAGAGCTCGAAGCTCATGGTTGATCTGCATGGTATGTATGTCAAGGATGCGATTCGTGTGAGTCGTGAGCGGGTCACCATGTGGTGGCATGAGTATGGTGAGGAGAGGGCTGATGGGAGGAGTGCTAAGGTGCCGCCTTATAAGATTATCACTGGTGCGGGAAATCACAGTGCTGGTGGCGGTAAGCTGGGACCGGCTGTGGCGAAGATGTTGCTATCTGAGGGGTGGAAGATTCAAATTGGAAGTGGGAATAATATGGGATTTTTGCTTGTTCTAGGGGTTTCTAGGAGAAGGTGATGAGGCGACATGATTACATGATTGGCAATGTTGGATAAGAAAGGCGTTCTGGATTGTGCATTGGAAAAAGTTGGACGGGTCTTCCGACTGGGAGAAAGGCATTTTGGACACCTTTTTGGACACATTTGTGGAGTTTTGGCTATAGAGAGTTGGGCCATTTTACAGCCACGGGATAATCTTGTATAATCGTCATGAGACACAGATAGTACCATTAGATAGAGACTAGCGACCAGTTGATACAGTGTATAGATTAGCATATGAAGCAGAGTTAGCTATTGACTTCAGGTAGCTGATCCTCTAGAACACTGCAACAGTTTATTCCGACTACATGCTATCAACGACGATGGAGTTCAACCCTAAGCTCACCTACCAAATCCGCGACGACAAAGCTCTTTGTCCTTGGTCCATAGCTGCTACTGACTGAGGAGAAAAGCCATTTGAGCAAACTTTGCGTCGAGCTGAATACACTTCTTCATTGCGAGCGCCGAAGAGATTGGGTCGTAGTGCGGTGAAGGCATCATAGAAGGTATTACACAATTTTGTCAGCTTCCATTCGTTCCAAGTGCTGGACAAGACACAGTGCTGAATCACTGAGAATGGGATACCTTTTCGGAAATGCTCGCCCAGAGCCATATATCGACTTGACAGCCGATGCATCACTGAAATCCAGATGATTTGGCCCAATGCGAACAATACTTCCGTGTTTATGTTGAACTTGGAGTAGAAAGTCTTGCAGATCACCAACGTATGCGTGGTACACTTTCCAGTGATTGGTGAAGGAAGCTGGAAGGGGGCTGGGGAAGCCGAATAGGCGGTGGAAGAAACAGCTGTATGTGATAGAATTGGCGATCCAAAGACAAAATAAGATAGAAGTAAATATCAACCACCAAAAGGCCAGCGAAGCCTAGCTATAGCTCCCGCCCGTTTTGTCAATGACATCTGAAAGGTAAGACATTGATGGAATGTAAGATAAATAACACGGACGACAACCTTGGTATGCAGATACGAGTCTCGTCAGTTGTTGAACAATGGCTTCCCCGCAGGTAGCAACTACTTACAGCATGTGGGAAGAAGCGTCTCATCAAGTGAAGTTTGACTTTGTCCAGAAGGTAGGTCACTGCTTTTATGCACAGGGGAATCTGTCTGTTTACTTATCTATCGTTTAAGCGACCCCACTGCAGGTGGGGTGGGAAACCTTCGCACTTGGAGTGGAGAAATCCTGCTATGGATCAGAACTCACTGAGCAGCCTATGAGGTCAGTAGTAATATAAGGTGAAGTGATCCTTTTCCAGGGTGCTGTTGTATGCGTCGGCAATGGCACTTTGGACATGAATTCTTTGTGGGCTGGAAAGAAGCAGTTAGGTCCACCAACCAAGCCTACAAATTCCCAAAGCCGCTTTGGGTAGTAGTTTCTCCCTGCTGCAGGAACCTTCTCACCCTTTAGGGCACCTTTAATTATCAATCACGACAGCTATTCGTATGGGAAAGTGGTTTACTGAAGGCATGTTTGATTCAACAAAGCGAGGGATCATGGATGGTATTGTCGCCATATCTGGTCAGAAATGGCAGGAGCTCAGCGGTCATACTACACATCTGACTGATAATTTTCGGCCACTTGGACTGATTTAAATTTACATACAAGAATGAGAACGGCTCTCTTTGACAGTAAATAACACGATTGAAAATCACCATGTCTTCTGTCGAGAAGATGCCCGCTTTATTCGAACAAGACCGTTGGGACTGAACACCCATTTAGAGCATACAGATCAAGTCGATATTCCCAAATGAAGGGCTCAATGTTCTCTGAGTATACAGATGGAAGGAAGTAAGTGATGAATTGAAATTAAGTTGGGAGATGGAAGTAGATCCAGTGAAGTCACGCTATTCCGCTTTTGTACCAGCTCCCGCCAAACCATGTTCCTGCAGGCATCGGCGCCAAATGACGCCGCGACGGCTACAGCCCAGCTCTCCACTGCTTTGCTTCACTCGACCGCAAGCTGCCATGATATCGCGGGATTGCTACCATGGCTCTAACTTCGGTGAGATCTATCTTTTGTGCATACCTGATCATTCTACGGCAGAGTTGCTAACACTTTCGCAGTGGAAAACATTCGATTTCTTCGAAGTCAGCCAGGTCAATCCTCCTGACGATGAGAGCCGGTCCTTCTTCGACAACAATGAGATCAGCTGCGTCTGCTCAGGTTCCGAAAGCCTGTTCCTTGGAAGCCATGATGGCGTTGTGCGCATACTATCATCATCTTTCAAAATCCTACGAACGTTCCAGGCGCATGATACAGGCTCGATTACGCATATGAAGCAGGTGGAAGGGACATCTTTGTTGGTGACGATATCGGTGTGTATATACGGCATGGGGGGGAATACTAGTCTGATCTTTTACAGGAAGATATTTCCAATGAGCCTGTTTTGAAAGTTTGGGCTCTAGACAAACCAGTGAAGAAGACTGGTCTACCGACTTGCCAGTCAACACTCAGTATACAGAATGGGAGGAAACCGTTCCCAGTAGGTGGAAACATTTCTGCGATAGAATTTCTTCTAACAAGGACTGCAGATATCAGCTTTCACTGCCCTCGACGACCTTTCGCAACTGGCAGTGGGGTTTGCCAATGGGTCTGTTACTGTTGTGCGCGGGGATCTAGTTCACGACCGAGGCGCAAGGCAACGGACAGTGCACGAGTCGGAAGAGCCAATTACTGGCGTGGAATTTCGAGACGAGGATAGAGTTACAACCCTATACATAGCGACGACCTCACGCATACTGAAGCTTGCCATTTCTGGACGTCAAGGACAAGCGCCAAGAGTTGTGGAAGAGTTAGGCTGCGCAGTGGGCTGTATGACCCTCGACAAAAGGAATGGGGATATTGTTGTTGTTCGTGGCGACGCCATTTACTACTATGGTATTGACGGCCGAGGTCCTTGTTATGCCTTTGATGGACCCAAGAGTCTGGTAACCATATTTGGAGACTATGTTGCCCTTGTCTCTCCGCCGTCATCGAATATCAGCGCTGCTAAGTCGAATGGACTACGGCGTTTCGGTGGAGCGCAAGCCGAGGATCTCTTCAATACTTCCACCTTCACACTCCTAGAAACGGGGCTACATTTCGTTGCGCACTCGGAATCATTGGTCTCACAAATCAAATCTTTATTCAAAATATGGGGAGATCTGTTTGCGCTCACCCAGGATGGGAAGGTATAAACTCTTTACTAGTTTAGTATTGAATTACCAGCTAACATACAAAGGTATGGCGATACCACGAGAAGCCTCTGCAGCAAAGACTGGAAATCCTGTATCAGAGGAACCTTTTCAAAGATTCCATCACGCTAGCTCAGAAGTCTGGGATGGATACCCAGCAGCAGAACGTGATATACCGCAAGTATGGCGACTTTCTGTACCAGAAAGCGGATTACGATGGTGCTATGGAGCAATATCTGAAGGCAATCGACAATACTGAACCATCGCAGGTCATTCGAAAGGTATGAATCTCCAATACTTCTTTTTATCAATGCTGAGTAGTATAGTTTCTGGATACGCAACGAATTCACAACCTCATCGAATATCTTGAAGAATTGCACGAACATCATAAGGCCACTGCAGATCATACGACACTGCTCCTCAACTGTTATGCCAAGCTCAAGGACATTGGAAAGCTTGAGAAATTCATCAAGTCGCCTGGCGATCTCAAATTTGATCTGGACACGGCTATCTCGATGTGTAGGCAGGGTGGATACTACGATCAGGCAGCATACCTTGCCACCAAGCACGGTGAACATGAGCTTGTCGTTGACATTCTAATAGAGGACTCGAAACTCTATTCGGACGCTCTGCAGTATATATGGCGGTTAGAGCCCGAAGCAGTAAGTAGCCCCTGGGTTGTGACGATTGAAGGTTTCTAACCAATTAAAAGGCATATCCGAATATGATGAAGTATGCCAGAGTTCTCCTGGAACATTGCCCAAAAGATACCACGGAACAATTCATTCAATATTTCACTGGCCGATATCAAACGAAGAAGGATGTCATCGTACCGGAGACAGTTGCTGCACAGCAAGGCTATGCAGCTGGGGCTGTGACAGCAGTACAAAATCTGAGAGACCTCTTACCACTACCCTATATGAACACATCAGCAGTCACTTCCCCTCCCGCCCAAGGCAATATCGCTGCCACGGTCAGCGATACCCAAATAATCGACAATCCAGAGCAGGCATTGGCTCCCAAATACACACCACCTCAGCCACGGACAGCATTTTCATCCTTTGTCGATCATCCAGACGAATTCATCATTTTCCTCGAAGCTTGCTTAGAAGAGAAAGACCTGAAGAAACGAGACAAGATTGATCTCTACACCACCCTGTTTGAAATGTATCTACACAAGTCGAACGAAAAGAAAGGCGCTAACAGAGATGAATGGGAGGCGAAGGCTAAAAAGCTCATATCTGGGAAGGATATTCCCATAGATACCTCCAACGTTCTTCTCCTGTCTCATCTTTCCAATTTCCGAGATGGGACAATTCTCGTCCGCGAACAAGCCGGCCTTCGCTTCGATATTTTCCGGTCATATACGTCTGCAAAGGACACCCCAGGCGCTATTAAAGCCTTGAAGAAGTATGGACCAGAAGAACCGCAATTATACCCTGCTGCGCTGGCATACTTCACATCCGACCCTCGAATACTCGAGGAAGCCGGTGACGAGCTTGATGCTGTTCTCAAGAAGATTGATGAAGACGGCTTGATGGCACCTTTGCAAGTCATTCAGACTCTCAGCACAAACGCTGTAGCCACAATGGGCATGGTGAAGACATATCTGCAACAGACAATCGAGCGGGAGCGAAAAGAAATTGCTTCGAACCGTAGACTCATCACCTCGTACCGCAATGAAACGGTCGACAAACGCCAGGAAATCTCGGATCTGTCCACAAAGCCCCAGACGTTCAACAACACGCGATGCTCGTTCTGCGGGTCGCAGCTCTCATTACCAGCTGTTCATTTCCTCTGCAAGCACAGTTTCCATCAGACGTGTCTTAACATGGAGATTGGCGAAGACGGGAACGTGGAAGGCAGTTGTCCGAATTGCAGGAAGGACAACGACACCATTCGTGCGATCAGGAAGGCGCAGGACGAGAGCGCCGATAGACATGACATGTTTTTGGACGCATTGGCGCGGAGCAACGATAAATTTGGGACTATTAGCGAGTTTTTCGGGAGAGGGGTAATGGAAGTTCCTCCCACAATAGAGTAGTGTCAGGTAATGAATCTAATTCGACAAATAATCCATTAAGGCCAAAATTCTACATCTGGAATCTGAGTTTCACGCTGTCTTAATCTATTGTTGTAGCATCCAACGCCACTGGCCCATTCCAAATAGACGAGATAATTGTGCCAGTCACGAGTGGAGTTCAAGATATAAGTTTTGTTCTTTTGGCCCAAAGTCAAAAGAACACCCGTACAGTCATCAGGTTGCTGTGGACTGACGTGTCTCTTGCATCGTTCAAATGTCGTTCTAGGTGTATATATCCTAGATACAGGGAGGACTAAATAAATGGCATTGACGGAGGACGGAATTGCGCTCGCACATGTCTGGCAAGTGCCAGATGTTGGTGCTTTTGGCCAGCAATGGCTACTGGTTGATTAAATGTGGTAGGCATATAGCGATAATGCATGTGTATGCTCTTTGTTTCGGAAGCCATTTCTTTGTGATTTAAAGTCCGCACTTAGTACTTCATGCTGCCCAAACACAATATACTTCACTTCCATGGCCCTGAAGCTTCTCGTACCAGCAACTGAAAATTGGATGCCTGCTTGAATGCAACAGCTAGAATGTTCTAGTGTATTTTAGGCCTCATGTTCAACCCGTACGGGCTTCATATGTGTCATACCCAACAAGCTTCATAGTCCCCCTCACCCACGCTAAGAACCTAGTGATATCCCAGTACAGAAACATCCTAACGAGACCTATGATAGTGTACCATGAGAGCAGTCGGTCCAAATGAAAATTGTTAGCCCACAATATAAGTCGAAAAGTATATCAACACTGCCTCTCTCTTAGAAAGCAATCTCAGACTTCCTCTTCAACTCAAACTTTTCAACTTCCACACACAATTCAATCTTTCGATGTCACTGGACTAAATATTAAACACTTTCAAAATCTCGAAATAATATCCGGATAACAGCCACCAACAACAATCCAATCTGATCAACAAACAAAACCGATCCGAAAAAATGGCCACCCAATCAGCAACACTTCTTCGAGCCATGCTCTCCAACCTCATGGGCCTTCCCTTCGGCAACGCCGAGATATTCCCCAGCTACAGCACCACACCAACCTACGAAAACAGAACACTAAACAGACTATACATCGCAATAGCATGGTTCGTAATCTGCGCCTGGGCGACGAGCAAACTGGGATGGTGGAATCACATGGTCGCACCCGATGATCAAATTCAAGTCCAAGTTCTGCTACTGGACGAAGAGGGCGAAGAATCTGAAGATGGAAATGATGAAGATGGATTAACTCAACAAGAGAGATATGAGAATTACAGACAAGAAGCCGAGCACGATATACTGGAAGCAGAAGCTCATCTTGCCCGTGCAACGACATATTTCTTCCTTTGGAATGATCTGATTATGCCGTATTTGGTGTTTGTGATCATGTTATCGAGGTGGAGTTATGCGTTCTATGATGCTGCGGCTACGTATGGTGTGAAGACGTCGTGGAAGAATAATTTCGTGTTTATGTTTGGAGAGGTAAAGTGGTGGGATGTGGGAACAGTGATGTGTGTGGTGGTTGCGTGGGTTTCTCTACATTCTGGGGAGGTACTGAATGTGGAGGAGGAGAAGGAACTTCATGCTTGGATTGATGAACTTGTGAGAGGGGCTGGTGCGTGGATTTGTGAGGGTGTTGTGGGCTTTGGGAAAGAGTTGCTGGGGTTCTTGGTGGATGGGCTGAGGTTGATGGAAAGTATGCTGAGGGATCTCGCACGGGATCGTGATGCTAGGGAGGTTGCCAGGGAGTGGAATGCTTGGGAAGTTGAGGAGAGTGAGAGGAGGCAACTAGGACTTCCTGTTCGTGCTCCGAGAGGTGGATGGAGGATGAGACATTAGGGAGGAATCGGAGAAATAAATATGTCACATGCTTAAGCCTTCAAGCAAAACCAGACTTAACAGATTTCAGAAGTGATTGGTGACATAGCAATACAAGCGATGGAAATAGACTTGCAACTCGGCTCACTCACATGCTCCCACTACTGAGCCTTTCTAGCTCTAACCTCTTCATCTCCTCGACCTTCCTGATTCTCTCAGAAATCCAGGGTCTTCTCTCACTTGTGATCTTCCACCCTTTCAATCCACCCTCCATTCCAAGATCCTTCAACGTCTTCCTCTCCACAAGACTATACTCACTCCCATCCTCTCTATCAAGGCAAAATGGCTCTTTAAGCGAGACAGGCGGATTCGTAATGACTCTCGGGATGCGAAGTAAGTTCCTTGAAGCGGAGTGTAGCATCAGCGGATGAAGAAGATAGACGTCCCCAACCTTGCCTGTGGCTTCCTGGAAGGCGGATTCGGGGATTTTGGTTTTGTCCCAGGCGAGAGAGCGCCCTGTGGAGAGATGTAAGCATTAGTCATCGCTGAGTTGTTCTAGTCTCGTAACCACTTTGAATTGGCGAGATATTGGTCAAAGTTCTTGAGATAGGATTTAATTTATACTCACAGTATCCAAGACCTTCGTGGGTGCTATGGGTAGGATCGAGGGTAGATGTCATCCATGGATTTGTGCCTTCCGGGTGATCATACTGATACAATGTTAGGCGGGGGAACAGCGGAAATGGGAGCTCGGCAATGTACCAGGTGTTTGGCAATATGCTTGATGCCTTCGCCACATATAGCTGTTCCGCCTCCTTTGGACTCAATATCACTCCAAAGAGGGATGACGAGAAGAGCTTGTTCGGGACTGTCCAGGAAGTGGACGAAGAAGTCCCCATCGTTGTGCCAGTTGTCCAGGTCTAACATAATCAGTACGTAAGTTAAAGTCCTCGAGACAACTTCTGACTTGCGGCAGCAAAGGAAGAAGATTTGTTTGTTGGCAATTGAATATTGGACTTACGTCTCAAATCCAGCTCATTATCAGTGCTATACTCATCCTTTCCTAGATTGACAATAAACCCATCACTCCACCCTCTGAATTCAGGACTATCCGTGATCCTCTCTTCGCCACCTAGAAGCTCACACATAGCAGCCCAAGCCTTAGGAGCAAAGTCCGATACAGGAACGTGGCGATGCCATGGCATGTTCGTCTTCTCGGCGGTCCAAGTTGTTTTGTCATTTGGATCCATACCAAGTCTAGTCCACATGGTCGAGGTGAACTCGGCTGCTTGGTCTCGCGTAAAACATTGCGGGATCTTCACGAAGCCATGCTCGAGAAAGTGAGCTTTTTGTTCTTCTGTGAGTGAGAAGTCTGAGGAGGGTGAGATGCTGCCCATTTTCACTTTTGACAAAGCTATCAATGATAGGAAGCGAAGGTTGATAGATAACAGTACGAGATCTCTTTCAGCGGCGACTCCACTTTGAAATATATAGGAGCTTATACATGGTCACCAGTATTCTGTCCCCGTAAGCAACGAGAAGTGATAGGACGGGACCCAATTTAACCGGCGGGGGAAGTGGACCGACTCTTTTTGCCCCGCCCTTGTTGAAGTTAGGGGGTTTCCCGCATGCTCGGTACGAGGTTTGATTTGACGAATGTTGGACCAGAGAACTCAATGGTACTCAAGCTTTCACTAGATAGACAGACGCCCTTGAGCAATTAGGGCGTTGTCAAGAGATCCTATTCTCGACCTCGTGAACGTCATTCGCATGGCGCAGCAGACGGTGAAAAAGTAGCAAATGACACATACATGAACAAACAGCTTCTGGATGAGACAAAGCTTGGACATATGTAAAAATTACCATTTTGACTCCATAAATTATTTTATCGCGCTAAGTATGCAAGAGACTCTCTCTGAAGAGATAAGGATTTATGTAGAAGACAGAGTGATTTCACTTTGGTTGGCAACATCTCGAGGTCGATCCCAAGTGCGAATGTGGCCTAAAGTATTGTTAATGGCAGCCAAGGATCCGTGATAGCAAGACTTACCACTCTTGCAGCTTGTAAGGATTGAACCTTCCGTAAACTCCAGCCAGCAAAGTGGATCTGGATCAACGACCTTGGACTGTTGAAGCTGTTAGCATTGAAGGTGAATCGCCTTCTTGCTGCTTACCATGACCGGTGGAAGCATTGCTGTGTTTGCTCTTGGCTCCACAGGATGTTCAATGAGATGCTCATCCTCATCCGATGCCGAAAGACTGGAGTTCGATCGCAACCTCGTTGTTCCAGTCGTTTGCGTTTCGGCCCGCTGTAGTGGATTCGCAAAGCGAGAGGAAATGCTCCCTCTTTGCCGAACAGAAATGGCCTTGGGACGGTGCAGCATTCCTACGCTGAAATCCCACAGCAAGAGCCGACAGTCTTCGCCAACGCTACCGAAACGGTAATTTCGGTCATCACATCGCCAAGGATCGAAGCAAACAGCTGTAACCCAAGATTGATGACCTTGGCAACGAGCGACAATTGTAGACTCGGCAACTGACCAGATGGACACCAGATCATCTTGACCTCCGGTGAGGACATACTTGCCATCTGGTGACCAGCAAACACAAAGGAAGCCGCCATAATAGCTGGCATATAAATCAAGAAGCCTGAATATGTCAGCTTGTGTCACACCTTGCAAACATGCAGCTAAAAAACTTACTGCTCCTTCAGATAGTCGATGATCCGCAAAGTTCCGTCCTCCGAGACTACTGCTAAGTGCCTGTTGTCCGGCGAAAATGCAAAAGCATTGATGCGCTGGTTGGATAGCTTCCAGAATGATACTGGATTGAACTTTTGGTTCTTAGAATGTACGGACTTGTCAACATGGAGCTTGGCCGTTTCGGCGTTTCCGTTGGTCTGCTCAGAGGTGCCATTGGTAGCGGTGCCATTCTCTTCTGGTAAGAAAGCCAAATCCTCCTTCTCCTTGTCGTACACGACGAGGGAACCGTCCATGTGTGCAGCAAGAAACAGGTTTTCAGATCCAGGGATCCACCTGATTTCCGAAACAGGGGTTGCATTGATAATTCCCTAGAAGGCTTTTAGTACTATGAAGCTCGAGACTTCGAGGGAGCCATACGTTTTTGTTCAAACGAGTATATTTCTGAGATATTGGCTCGAACCAGATGATTTCACCGGTGGAGAACCCCATGATGATATCCATATGGTTCGGGGCTTTGGTAACTTGGTTAATGTCATGACAGAGACAATGTCCCTTGGTGAACAGAATCTTGGTTAGGTGATCCGCCTATTTCCACAATCAGTCACTGCTCAACATCAATGCCGGAAATCATACCTTCTGGGGAGAAGATAGATCAAGCCATTGGAAAGCTCGATTGATGTTGGCAAAAGCAAAGTATCCATCAGCTGGCCTCTCCTGTACTCTCTTGCCCATATTCTCGTTAACTATGCACCTTGAAATGAATGAGGAGTTACTCTTGGCGATATTGTTCTTTGGCTTCCTTCGTTTCCCCGCATCTTTGGTTGTTGCAGACAACATGGAGTTGCCTTCGCCGAATGCTGGAGCAGAACCAATGGACAGAGTAGCTCTCGCGCTTCCAGTGACAGATGTGCCGCCTCCATCGCTACTGCCAGGAATATTGTCCGCGGAAACTCGATCCTCCGCAGGGTGCTCTTGTATGCTACCTGACAGCCCCCCAGATCGGGCACTCCTATTTGTATCGACCTTGTATAGCAGCGGAGCAGAACTTCGAGAACTGAATGATAGCAGCGAGATCTTGGTTCCAGCCGTGGCAGGCTGAGGAGTTGTCGCAAGAGGGTTCGGATTGATAATTGGAGCTTCTGAAGGATGTGGAGGTGGTGTCGCAAGGTGTAGGTCTTCTTTCAGAACATATGTTCCTACGTCGTCTTTAGCTTAGTTCTCAACACTCAATGCGCCGGACGTTACCTTCACCCACAACTAGCTGGTACTCGGGTCCTGTAGGGTGGGACAGGATGTTGTTGGTCTCAATAAGGGCTGGAGCAGTTCCATTGGCAACAGCTGCGTTGTACGCATTGATTGAGGGATATCTGGGCGGGGGTGGGAGCACACTGATCGATTAGTGGAGGCACAGCAGCAGGGCAGGTATCATGGCACTCACAACATGGCGCTCTTGGGTGTCCGCCAAGCGCAGACCAGCTAGAATTGTGCGAGCCAAATTCAAGCAAGATGCTCTAAAATGTGTCGGAAACAATGCTGTTTTGACTGAGACGTCTGCAAGGTACGAGTGTGGATGCGGGGCAAGCTTGTTGGTACGAGTCTGGAGAACGCTGTCTATACGACGATCGTGGATATAGTTGCGATATGTACTGGTTGTGCGAATAATGAACTGGAGAAATGCGGGAATATGCCCAGGAGAGAAATAGGAACAGAGAATGAAGTATGCTAGAGAGTAGAGAGGAAAGTGCAGTGACGAAGAGGGAAGTCGAGATCGCCGTTGAAGGTTGCCCTCAGGCTGTCTTGCCTTTCCCCAATGTGGAGGCGAGTGGAGAGGCTAAATGCCTACAGGCCAGTGCCCTGGTCTTGTACTGACAGCGGAGCATTTCAGGCCCGGATTCCGAAAGCTCTGGCGCAAGTTTGGGACCGCAGCAGTGAGCTTGTACCTATCAGAAGGCCTACACAATCACTGAATCACCACCTTTTTCCTGCAGCCCAAAGCTTCAATTCAGCTAAGCGCCATCTGAGCTGTCCTTCCGTCTGAGAAGCTTCAAGCATCCATAAAGACCATCGATAGCTTTCTACTGTCAACCTGAAGCATGGAGAAGCAGTAAAAATAGCCGCGGCATACGAGGCTGAAACACTATCATGTCTGCAGGTACGATCCCCTTCCCCTCCTACTTATCTCGCAAGTCAAGCTGACATCTGATGGCAACAGTTCGGATTGTCTGCGTTGGCGATGACAGTGTGGGCAAGAGCAGCCTCATCACATCGCTGGTCAAAGATGTCTTCGTAACGAATAAGATCCAGTCCGTCCTCCCTCAAATCACCATACCTCCAAGCATTGGAACTCCCGAGAATGTCACAACCACGATCGTCGATACTTCTGCCCTTCCCCAAGAACGAAACACTCTACGAAAGGAGATCCGGAAGTCGAATGTGATTTTACTGGTATACTCGGATCACTACAGCTATGAGCGCGTGGCGTTGTTCTGGATGCCGTACTTTCGCTCCCTTGGAGTCAATGTACCGGTAGTGCTATGTGCAAACAAATCAGATTTGACAACGAATGGGAGCACGGCACAGGTAGTGGAGGATGAGATGCTTCCAGTGATGGCAGAGTTCAAGGAGATTGACTCTTGCATACGGACGAGCGCGAGGGAACACCATAATGTCAACGAAGTCTTCTTTCTGTGCCAGAAGGCCGTTACACATCCCATTGCACCACTATTCGATTCCAAAGAAGGGAACCTCAAGCCGGCTGCGGTGGCTGCTCTGAAAAGAATATTCTACTTATGCGATAAAGATCAGGATGGATATCTGAATGACCAGGAGATGAACGATTTCCAAGCAAAGTGTTTCGAGAAGCCATTATCACCCGAGGATCTGGACAATATCAAATTATCTATCAGTAAATCTTCGCCCGGTTCGGATGTTGACAGGGGAATCGACCAGAAAGGCTTTATTCAGCTCAATAAGATATTCGCGGAGAAGGGGAGACATGAGACCATATGGATCATTTTACGGAAATTCCAATACACAGATAGTCTAAGTCTGAAGGATAGCTTCTTGCATCCAAAATTCGAGATACCAGAGTATTCTTCGGCAGAATTGAGCCCGGCCGGCTATCGCTTCTTCGTGGATCTGTTCTTACTCTTTGACAAGGACAATGATGGTGGCTTGAACACTTCAGAGCTCGATGCTCTGTTTGCACCAACTCCAGGTCTACCATCATTCTGGCAAGAGACTTCGTTTCCCTCTTCCACTGTACGGAATGAAGCAGGCTATATAACTCTTCAAGGCTGGCTCGCCCAATGGTCTATGACCACTTTCGTGTCACCGAGCACCACTCTCTCCTATCTCGCCTACCTCGGTTTCGAACCAGCAGGAGGCCCGCGCCTCTCCACAACCTCAGCTCTTAAGATCACCAAACCTCGCAAACGAAGACGGAGAACAGGCCGAGTTGAACGAAATGTCGTCCTGTGCTATGTAGTCGGCGCCCCCTCATCCGGCAAATCCTCTCTCCTAGATGCCTTCCTCAACCGACCTTTCGACTCCCTCTATCGACCTACCATCAAGCCGCGGACAGCAGTCAACAGCGTCGAGCTCCAGGGCGGGAAGCAATGCTACCTGATTCTCGAAGAGCTTGGAGAACTCGAGCCTGCCATCCTAGAGAACCAAGCTAAGCTCGACGCATGTGACTTAATCTGCTACACGTACGACTCTTCCGACCCAGACTCGTTCTCACATATCGTTGCTCTTAGAGAAAAGTACCCGCAGCTGGATGAGCTACCGGCTATATACACGGCATTGAAAGCTGATCAGGATAAGACAACGCAGAGGTCGGAGACGCAGCCTGACGAGTACACGTCAACGTTAAACATGAGTGCGCCGTTGCATGTGAGCGTTACGTGGAATAGTATCAGTGAACTGTTCATTACGCTCGCAGAGGCGGCTACGAATCCTAGCTCAGCATTTCCGAAGAGCGAGGAGGAGGCGCCGGACAGGACGGGTGTGTATATTGCGTTAGGGGCGACAGCTTGTGCTTTGCTTGCTGCAGGGATGATTTGGAAGAGGACGACGAATGCAAATTGAGGTGCGATGGTGCGAGACAGATGTGGAAGGGAATGATATTACGTGGTGCCTTCAGTGTGGTTGATATGATATGATAATTGTTAATTAATGATACCCCTCCCTTCTCAATCTGAATCTCTTAGTGCTCAGTGCTTTCTTGATGCGCAAGTTTCCAGTTTCACCCTTCACATGTGCAGCGAGTCTGGCAAACGTTATATACTTTTGGTCACCGAGGCAAGCAGCACAGTCTGCACTTGGGATAAAGTTTGATATGTCCAGGTGCATTTATGGGAAGCTCGGTCAGCTACATGTTAGAACGTCTTCGTGCTCTGTAAGCCTCGCTCATCCTCGACTTTTGCACAACCTAACGAGTGGCACACCAGCTACAAGCCGTCCTCTTCCCACTCGACTCCACGTATCAGGGTGGTACGCTGTACTAAGAAAAGCGAAGCTAACGAATCGGGCACTAACTGTCTCGGATGTTGCTGGAGAGGATCCGTGTTCCTGGAACACCAGTGTCAGCCTTCCTGATCGTGTATATATTTCAACTTACGTAACTCACCTAGCTTCGGCCTACAACAAGTCCTTTTCTTCCTTTACAGGGACTGATAATGGCTCGTGATCAGTAACGGGTTGGTCTGTTTGCCTCTAGTTGTACTCGCATATCGCTTTGCCACTGCTCGTAGGCCTTCCAGCATTTCACCAACACACTGTGCTGGAAGTGTATTAACCCAGTCCTCATCAATGGATACAATCTCTACCTTCCAAACAACCCAGTCAATTAGAAGACGGCGTAGTTGACTTGTTTCCGTTGTATTGTTCCAAGCATACGCCATTAGACTCGACGAAGGGAGCTCCCTTTTGAGGTCGCTGATCTCTTGCACTGTATCCAGCGTCTGGTTCATTAGCGGTGAAACTTGAGCCATGTCAGCGAAAACATATAGCTCCACAAGCAAGTCGACATCGGGCCAGTATATTCATCATCACTTTCGCTCCACAAAGATTCGGTGTAAAGCCATCGAGAAAACAGCTCAAAGACTCCAGGTTCGGCATCTGGTAATTTCATGATCCCTGTCTTGGTCTCCTCGAATCCTGAGTTGAAGGCGGCTTTAAAGTACGGAGAGGAGTGACAGATTAGTGCTTTATGGACACCGAAGTCTTGAAGAAGAACGCCAACTTTGATGTGGACAATTTCAGAACTGAGTGCCCTTCCAGCTGTTAGCAATTGGGTTGACGCTCTGGTTATGGAGGGCTTACTTGTGCAGAATCCGAGTTCTCTTCTGGACTGGGCTCAACTGAGTTGCTTGGGGTGTCGCTGAAGTTGCTGCGGTCGCTTGTACAGAGGGAGCTGCTGCCGCACCTATTGTAGGTGGCGTTGGGGAGGGAGTGCAAGTAGCCATCGTGGACTATATCCTTTTGGTCAAGCTGTCAAGACGTTGAGCTGGAAAAGGAAAGGAAGAATAGCGCCGCTTCTCGAAATAAATTGACGCGTCTCGAACTGAGTTTGCTATCTACTCAACCTGTTCGAGGGAGCAGGAAGATCGTACCAGCGCAAGGTGAGAGATGACTGAGTCCGAAATGAGGAGCGGAGACCAGGTTTGAAAATTGTGGGCTGAGACCTTGCTGAGCAAGATCCCGAATGCTGGTGTTTTCGAATTTGACTGGGATCATGGAGGTGTTGATGGCAGTTGTATGTTTCCGTTTCCGGAAAAAAAAAGACGCGGTAGATACAGAAGGGGGTAGACGCGATGTAGCCAAGCTTGGTGAATGAGGCTGGTGACGTTCATTCAGGGAGTTGCGCCTTTCTACCAACGGGACAGGAATTCACTTTCCAGAACGGCAGCAAAATCAGCCTACTAGGCAAGCAGAGGCGTTCCGCAGCCTGTAGATACGGGAATCTAAAGGATTTTGAAACAAACCCTGCCATGTCAATAGCACCAGGGTTGAGGCGAGGATCTCGATCTGGGTGATACCAACACATTTTTCGCGGTAGCTTAGACGAATACAAATTACTCGATCCATGGGTATTGTACCTGCCAGCTACATCTTCCTTTTAGGTATCTACTTGCGCAATAAGAGCTGCCAAATGAAGAAGCACTGTGCTAACTTCTCATGTGGTAGAGAATCCAGTTGGGTAACCTTTCGGACATTCGGAGCGCACCGATGGTAGACACATCACGGCCTTATGGCTTTCAGCATGGGTCTTGGTGAATGATTCCTCGTTTGTCTGTCTGAATACTTGTGGGGAGAGATGTAGGACCACCAGGACTGGCGAGCTGCCTTGTTGACTTCGCTAATTCGCTTAGCACATCAGCCCACTCGCGCCTCATCATACAACTTCTCAGCCCGACAGCAGCCAACCCAGCCACGAAAAAGCAATTCTGTACAAATGCAGCAGTATCATAACACCCTCTGCGTGCCACATGGTACTGACAGAACGCTATCCGGCAGTTACTTCTTGAACCTATATGTTCCAGCACCCGCCCTAGTAACCAGTTCAGCATGTCTTTCTTGACACAGTATATAATCGAAGGACAACATGGCACCAACGAATCGATCATCTACCGAGGATGCTCCAAAACATCCGAATAAACCAAGAACGATGGTGGTTGTGCTTTGTTGCACCGCCATCATCCTCTGCCTTGCTGTAACAGGGCTTCTGATTATGGTGACCGTGACCATTCAAGAGCTGACTGACTTCGGACCACTCTCATCAGTCCAGAAGACACTCTATACCATGTTCTCCACATTTGTTGCAACATTAATAACGGGAATTGTCTCTGGTCAACTCGTTACGGCATCTCTGTGCAAACTTGACGATGATTTAATACCCACAGTCACGTCAAATCGTTCTGAAAGCCCATCGTTACGATCCATGTCTTCAACCTGGAACGCAATCCTAAGCCTTTCATTGCCGAACCTGCTAAGACTTCGGAACTGGCTCATCGCGTTCACCGTCCTTGTTACTAGCTTGATCACAACATCGATTACATCGGGCTTCACACCAACAACCGCAACACGAGTAGTCAACTACTCATCCGACATACCCACTGGCGAACCGACCACATACTCGAGACCCTGGGACCCGGACCAGATGCCTGATACCCCAGCAGCTTATAACTCCACAGCATGGTTCATGAGCAATGGGAGCATATTTTATTCGTGGGTCGGACGAGGAGGATCACCCGCCCATGAAGCGATGGCTCTTTCCCATGGTATCAACATATTTGATCCAGATCTGTACGCCTATGCGGATGATGGGGTTGCTGTTCACTCGTCAGCAATCGGCACACCATACTCTGTCTACGGAGAGCGTCAAGGAGAAGATAATGTACTATCACAACTTCTTGCAAGGTACGACCGTAATGTTCCGAACATAACGGCATGTGTCCCTGTCATGGTCAGAAACCCATTCAAATGCTACAAAGGGGCACTTATGGACTGGATTGAGAATGACACCATCATGCGACTATATTCTGAAGATGGCAGTTGTATGATTAGGAAGAAAGTCGCGAATGCGGAACAGGTCGAGATGCTCAAGGGCTTCTGCGCCCACGATGAGATTGGCCAGGGCACTCTGCTACTCGGATCCGACTTCAACTACCACGCATGGGTTGCTGTTGCAGTTGGCGATCCCGATATCCCTCCTTACGAAGTACCATCACGATTCACATATTCAGTTCAATGCGACGTCGATGCTCGCAACGTTTGGGAGTACCGAAATGTTGTTCTGAGCCTCTCGAACTCGGAGCGGACCAATCATGCCTTCAGCAAGGTGCTCACTTCCAATGTGAGCTGTGTACCAAATCACGATTCCACAATCACCGACACGCTATTAGCGATTACAGCTACTGCGAATCAATTTCTGCTACGAGAGAATACTGGAAATAGCGGCTGGTTTGAGACGATCAATGCTCTTACTTCAAAAACTGGCGGCTATGGAAGAGCAGCTCAGGACTCGTTGAGGTCACCGCCTTGGGCATTTGCGGACTCATCAAACGCCCTGGAAGATATCCTAGGGTTGACAGCAGCTCTGGTCAGCTCAAGGATCTACAAGAACTCAACTATGATCCCGACCAGCGGCACTGCTGATGTAAGGTTTACCAGAATTGGTCCCGGAAAATACTTCGGCTTGGTGTATGCACTTCCTCCTCTAATTTCGAGTCTCATCCTGACCTCTTTGCTTTATCGTATGAAAAAGCACAGTCAGGGATACGAATCGTCGAGTTTGCAGGACCTTATTGACCTTGGCAAGGATTCTGTGTCACTAAGCGACAGACAGCATGCTGTGAGGTAAAATCATGTTCAGGTCGGCACCAAATGACGGATATCATTGACACTTCACATTATCCTCAGTATAATATGGTAGAGGTTACTGGAAGGTTTCAGGCGATGTTGCGTAATTTCATTTTCAGCTTCCAAGCTGGTGAATCGATTTCTCATCTTTGTTAATTTGCATCTTTGGGCTGCGAAAATGCGATACCTGGAGGCGAGCAGATGGTTAGGACCAGGGGATAGGAACCTCAAATATTGGGCGCTTCCACTTTTCTTATGACGTATGTCAATAAGGTAGCTATGAACAATCTGCTAGTAACATTTCATTTCATGAGGCTGTCGATAAATTGCGTGTGGATGTTTGTCTGCGGTACCTGCATAAAACGCATCACCAAGTGAATGCGGAATAAACATTTCAAAATTCCCTGTCTCTATCGAAAACGAATTACAAGGCTCTAGATAATCGGCAATATGCTAATATATCCTTAAGAAGTAAACTCAAATATCTAAGCCGTACTACTAGGTGGTGTTGACCTCTTGGCAATGCTTCCTGCAGAAAAAGGGGAAATCAATGAACAAGGGTGAAAGTAGCAGGCGGCCGCGGCGATTAGCGCAGTAAGCGAACCAATCCAATCCTTGGCCTTCCGTTTCGAGCTCTCTCTGAATCTGGCAACCGCGACTGATTTGGCTCCGTTCTCAAAAACATCGATTCCGCCGTCAACCTCTCTTCCCACCTCACTCCGCGAATCTCCTCACTCACAATCGTCTTATCTTTGTTTGAGCGCACTCTAATTTCGTACTCGATACCACTCTGCACATCTCTCCTGAACCGCTCCCATCAAGTATGGCCTCTGTATGTTGCCCCCAGCTCCTTCAACAGCTCCAGCCTCTCTCAAAGCCCATATCCATCATAAGCTATCGACTCTCTGCGGATTTACAGCTCCTTCTGCTTCTGCTATACGTGCGCATGCAATAGATTTTCAGAGCTGACTTTGTAATGTTTTCGCAGCAACGCCCTCACCCCTACAACAACCCAGGCTACCTTCCAAACGGCGGCGCAGGACACACAGGATTACCTCCGGGAGCTGCACCTTTACTCCCAAACAATGGACGCGTGATCCAGACAGGCGGAGTCCGAGTGCTATGCGTAGCAGACGTTCGAGGTACATTTGAAGCTGAAATCTTTGACAATAGGCCAAGCTGACGTGAACCAGGAAACCTTCGATCGCTCAACGAACTAGCGAAGCAAGCACGCGCAGATCATATCATTCACACTGGAGACTTTGGTTTTTATGATGGCACATCGCTGGACCGTATTGCTGAAAAGTGAGAAAGAAAAGTGATCTATTCTTCAAAGCTGGCCACGTGCTAATCCTACATTTTCAGGACCTTGAAGCACGTCGCGCAATACTCCCCGCTCATTTCAGAGAACATAAAGAAAGCAATTGGAACTCCAGGAGGACCAGTCAAGCAAAGATTTAGTCCGCAGGATCTGCCGCTTTCCGAACTTCCGCAATATCTCGATGGCAGCCTCAAGCTCGACGTTCCGGTATACACAGTCTGGGGTGCTTGCGAAGATGTCAGAGTATTAGAGAAGTTCAGATCCGGCGAGTACAAGGTCGACAAGCTACATATAATCGATGAGGCACGCTCTATGCTGCTAGAGATTGGCGGTGTCAAGTTGCGCCTTCTTGGTCTTGGTGGAGCTGTCGTGATGCACAAGCTGTTCGACAATGGCGAGGGACGAACAACCATTGCAGGAGGGCAAGGTACCATGTGGACGACTCTCTTGCAGATGGGCGAACTGGTAGATACTGCGAACCGAGTATACGACCCCACAGAAACCCGCATTTTCATCACCCATGCTTCGCCTGCTCGTGAAGGTATCTTGAACCAGCTTTCCGTTACGCTGAAAGCCGATTTCTCGATATCTGCCGGTCTTCATTTCCGCTATGGAAGCTCGTATAACGAGTTCAGTGTCAATCCTACCTTGGACCACTACCGCGGAAAGCTTGCTGCTTCGAAAGCATCCTTCAACGACGTATGGGAGACGGTTAAGAGTGAAGTACAGCCTGCAATCTCGCAGAATGAGGCTCAGCAAAACCTGCTACAAAATGCCCTTGGAATAGTCGATAAGATGCCAAGCACTGCTCTTGGAGGAAATCCCTTTGGCGGTCCAGTTGGAGGACCTAATGCTGCTGGTGTTGGACAGGTTGACGAGAGCGCATTCAAGAACATGTGGAATTTCAACTTGGCAGATGCTGCATTCGGATGGTTGGTCCTGGAAGTACAAGATGGTCGCATTGGTACGGAGATGAGAGCTCAGGGTTTCAACTTTGCACACAGAGGAGCGAAGCAACATCCCGTTCAACAACAGTCCAACCAGCCTCAAGCTCCAGCAACAGGTTCAGGAACGCCTGGTTCGAGCCACGCCGTTGCAGCTGCTGCCCCACCTACTGGCCCAGCCCAGAGACCACCGCCCACTCAGCCGCAAGTATCATATAATCAACGAGGTACGCAGCAACCGCCAAGAGGGCCAGCTGTCCCTGACATAAAGCCCGAGTCGCCAGCGCCTCAGCAAAAGCCAGCGACTCCTCAGCCTCAGACAAATGTGGTAAACCTTCCAGGACCAAGTGACAAGAAAGAAAATGAGAAGGCCCAAACCGCAACTAACGGCAACTCCAATGGAGCCGATGCCACTTCGCCAGTTGCAAAGCCAGCTAGCGACCCTATCATTGGCCTCTTTATCATGAATGTGACTTCAGACGAAGCTGTTCGGGAGCTATTCAAGGAAGAGGATAAGGAGAAGATCCTCAAGATCGAGAAATGGGGACAATCTAACAAGGTTGCCCATTTCAAGACTTTGGAGGAGAGAGATGCAGTCCTTGCAAGCCTACCAGAAGACGTCAAATCTAGAACTGGGGAGGACAGAAGTCGTCCATTGGTCAAGATCTTCCAACCACGAGAGAACACTAATAGCAAGCCTTTCACTGGTACTCGTGGTGGAGCTGGAAACTGGGGAAGCAGCAGAGGCGGAACCAACACTGGCAACCCTCAAGGCGGTTACAGAAGTGGTGGAGCGAGTGATAGTGAAGGTGGACGAGGCGGTCGTGGAGGACGTGGTGCACCAAGAGGTTCTCGTGGCGAGGGCCGTGGAAGAGGACGCGGCCGTGGATTCAAGAACGACTCTTCTTCACCAGCACCAAGCAATGCGACTCCAGCTACTGGTGGCGACGCTTGATTGATTCCATTCTATTGTTCGACACGAGATTCCCTTGCTTTCAACCAAAAGTCCACTTTCTAGTACATCTTCATAATGGCTACTTTTTGTGAGCCGGAGATCAGTTGGCCATTCAGTTTTTCGGCCTGTATCAGGGCTGTTTGTGATCCGGGATGGAGGCGGAGTTAAACAGCTTATGCTTCGAAGTAATGAGGCGATGATGGCTTCTAAAGCTCTTATGTACTCTGACCTCTTCATTGCATCATCGATTTTCTCTCAAATAGCGTTGCGTGTATTCTAGTTCTGCCAGAAGACAGGACGTGGCTGGTGATACGATGGTGTTATAGCATAGAAAATACAACATATCCTTTGTACTCGAGTCATATAATTCCGGAAGCTGTACTTCACTTTCGTCTGTCTATGTTACATATCATACATTTCTAGTTTACAACTTCTGAGCTGGCTTGATACCCTTGTGTATCGCCGCAATACCTCCGGTCAAATCTTCCCATCCCTTCCCAGGTACAGCGAAGCCAGCGGCCTTGATCATATCCCTGAACTCCTCCTGCTTGGGGAACTTCTCAATGCTCTCCACCAAGTACTGATAACTCGCCCTATCTCCAGCAACCAACTGCCCAATCAACGGAATAGCACCAAAACTCCACCTCTTGTAAACTGCATCAAACAGCGGATTCGTAACTCCACTAAACTCTAAGCATGCAAATACCCCACCCGGCTTCAACACTCTATACGCCTCCCTCAACGCCCTATCCTTATCCGTAAAATTCCTAATCCCAAACGCCACAGTATATAAATCAATACTGTCACTCTCTATCTCATCGAGATGTTCTGCGTTGGCCACTAGCCATGATAATCGAGGAGAATTCGCGTATGAGGTCTTTAAGGAGCGTTTCTTGCCCTCGGCAAGCATGGATGGGTTGATATCGGAGATGGTGATAGTGGATTGAGGGGAGTTGTTGATGTTCGTTGCGTGGTCGAGGAGGCGGAAGGCGATATCTCCTGTTCCGCCTGCTATGTCGAGCATTTTCCAGCCCGGAGAGGGACTGCTGGAGGAGGAGCCGGGGTTGAGGCCGCGGACGAAGTGGTCTCTGTAGAGTGCATTAGCATTATACTTCGTGAGAGATGATTAAAAAGGAATGATTGAAGGAAAGAAATGGAGTAGACGTACTTCCATAACCTATGTATCCCAAGTGACATGAAGTCGTTCATAGTATCGTACGAGGCTGCGACATTGCTGAAGACTCCCGCCACTACAATTAATTCCAATCAGCACAGCTCAACTCGACACAATGTCATCCACGCCGTTTCTATACCTCTTGCTTCCTTCTCTGCTTCTGCGACGGTTTCGAATCCGAAGTGCGTGGTCTTCTCGCTGTTCGTTGACTGTGGTTGTGATGGGGAGTCTGCTCTCCGAGCGCTGCTAGAGAGACATCGATTAAGTTGCGACAGATGAAAGTGCGGTTTGGCCGCTCGGAGGAACGGCCGTATGGCTGATCTGGATGCCATTAGAGGCGTTATATGTGCCGAAGACAGGTAATGGGTCGTCTTGTTGACGGCTGTGAGTCTTGAGGTCGTAATGGATATTTTTCTCAGCCTCGTTCTGCCTAAGGCTGATTGGCTAGTGGCATGGGGGAGTCCAACACATCGACAATTAATATCGGAAAAGCTTACGGTACTTTTTTCGATGCAAAAGCCTGAGAGCAAGACATTGAAGAAACTTTTTCATACCTAGGTATGATATAAATCCCGGCCCATTTTAGCCCAATGGATTCATTCTCCCTTAGAAGTCACGTGGTATGAGTCGAGAACCACCCCAGGATTCCACCGTATCGACAATGAAAGCCTGCTGAAGTGATCTAGACTTTAGGGCTCTGGTTTCGGATTCACTCCTCAAAACCTAGCTGAAGCCCGATCCAGTTGGTGAATCCAACGCAGGTGTCCGTACGGGCTCGAGGTTTAGCCATCGCTTGAAACAAAACATCAACACATGGCACTTTTGTAATGAGTACGTGTGACACATTTAGTATTGCTCGAGTAATCTTCTTGTGTCACAGTCAAGCGAGAAGTTCTGCTGTAAATAGCCCTCCTTGGCGCTACAACTTTTTAAGCGGAACGAGGCAATAACAAAATGGTGCTGGCCGACTCTGAATATCTCGGAGAGAGGCGTAAGTGTATCACAAATTGGTGTCCGATATCTTTCACTTACTGTGCTACTGCAGTGTGATTGACTTCAGGGAAAGAGGCATGGCTATTACTGAGCATTAGCCGAAGAAATTCACACAGTATCTATTGGAAAGGGTTTCCTTCCGTTTGTGTTTACATGATCTCGCAGGTCTACCAAGGATCGAGATCGATCAAGTCCAGCTCCGATCTCTTCTGTACCACCTCCTCCCAAAACTGTCGGAATGGAATCTCGCAGAAGTACTCTATGTATATAACGCTCTCCAAGTGTTTCAACATCGCTCCCCACGAGTAGATCCCTAAGTCCGAAGATACGGCCAAGAGCTGGCCTATAAACCAGCCTCTTTCCGGTTGTTGTGCGAAGATACCTCCAGACATGAGGATCCAAGGCAAGAGAGGATGATCTTGTCGGCACATCTCGAGCATGATTTCGAGGTTGGCTTTGAGCTTGTGGAGTTGGACGTTGAACATCAGACTAGATTCGTTAGCAGAAGGACATATTGATTCAGACGACGCTATAAGTCGTTGGACCTGGATCAAGCAACCAGCTTCTTGCTTAGAGCCGCAACCCGCTGCTCCAAAGCATAGCAAGAAGACCAACTGACCTGTTTCCAGGCACAGATTAAAGCACTACTTCCTGTCTTTCCTCCCCAAATCCAAATACCACGAAGCCATACAAGAAACCAAGTAGATAGAACGGAAAGGAACTTACTCGGGACTGGGATAATCATTTTGGAAAGGCAAGAAGCACAGCATGACAGCAGCTAGTCGCATACACTCCGAAACACAAGCGATATATGGTCCCTGGTCCTGTGGAATCGGTATGGAGAGCAGACGAATCAAGATGTTGGAGCAAAGTGTCGGGGTTGGTCTCGCAGGCCACCCGATATACTCAGGATTTGAAAAGTTGTTCGTCATGATCCTCAGCTCGCGTATTGCACAAGCGAGTGTTGACGATACGCCTACTTCTTCGTATTGGAACAAGCTGGTGGTGTTGGAGTAGTCTGGCATGCCTTCGAGTGGTCTCCATTCAGTTGGCGAGAAGAATTGAGGCTCAGTCATGACAGTCATGCTAATTCTAGACTGGTCAACAAACGAGCAACGGGGTTGATGCGTGCTGAAATACCCAAAAATCAAGTTTGTCAGCACTGGGTTAGTGGCTCGAATAGCGTCCAGACCACCTCTGATGCTGACGATGCGTTTCAGGCCGTCGACGTGCATTTTAACCATTCGCAAATTCCCTCTTTCGAACTAAATTTCTAATATCACTGGAAATGAAGAGAAACGTTGGTGAATTTCTTACATACCTCAACGATGGTCAGAACGAGAATAGAACCAATGGTCTCGTCGCTGACTCCCAATGTTGGATCTTCAACTCGCTGTCTAAGCAGACTGATACCTGAGCAAGAAAGGGGGTTGATCAATATCTGGCTGCCTCAAAATTTGAGTTTATTCTTGCCGAACTTACATTCCTTGTTGAGAAGAAGTTTCGATCTCTGTGTCCCCTTGTTTCCTTGCATAGCTTCAAGATCAAATGCGCTCAGCTGCAACGTTGCACTGAACAGAGCAGGATTGTCTGCTGCCATTGACCACCAGGTCTGAAATCTTCAGCTGGGACGTTCGTCTTTCATGGCTAGAAAGTACTAACCTGCAAGAACGGCTTCTCTTGATAGCCCAGGGCCATTGGAAAGGACTTCGACTTGAAGTTCGAAAAGTCTACAGATGTCAGTAGATGATACTCATAAATCTGGAGGATACACACAATGATGCATGAACAGTTCCGCATCTGGAATATTGCTTCCAGCACAAGATCTGAACGGATCCACTCCAGCTCCTGGACTTCTGAGCAGGTCGAAAAATATTCCCTTGCGCACCGGCTTGGTCTTCTTCGCTGGGTTTCGTGGCCGTGAAGCACTCACATAGTCTCGAGAAGATACCGAATTATTCGTCGGGGGAGCAAAATCGCATTTTTCTATGTTGCGGAAATGCTTGGAGCAGTTCAGGCAGAGTGGCCTTCTTTCATCACACTGTTGACTGTAAGTCCTTTCCTGTAGCGAGGGAATTGGCAGACTTTACCTTAACTTTTCTCTGCTTGCACTGCAGACATCCATTTTTGGACTTTTTGTGCTGTCTATTAGCAATAGGAGCCACGTCAGCAAGAGAAGGAGCCATTGCGATAGTTGGTAAATGAATCTCACGAGGCGGCAAGGTGCGATTGGTGAGAAAGTCTTGATCAAACTTCTTCGAAATTGACCTTCGCGGCATCCACTCATCTCATATATGCTCCTAGCGTTTCAGCCACAATTAAATCCAAGCTACACTACTACAGCTGAGAAAATTGCTGCAGGTATAATGTCCAGTGAAAGTGGCAGCTGAGGCACAGGTGCATGGTTCCAGCTGCTGAGTCAGTCTGAGGGATCGTAAGCGCTTATTAAATTCTTCTTCGGCCAGACATGACGGCTCTTTTGGAAGGCACAGGAAAGCTTGTCTTGATTACTCCTGAATAAATAATTGCGGATTGTTTAACCTTATCTTCAAATCGACTGACGGATTTGACGCTCGCGGTCTCCCCAAATGGATCAATTCCTAGTTGTAGGCTAGCAGGCACATAAACGGCTGGGATACCGAGGAATCGGCAACAGTTAATCAGATCTGACACCAACGTCCTTACTCTAGGTACTTACAGCATTTAAAGCCAGTGAAAGTTCCATAGGGGCTGTGGTCTAAGTCTTGTAATGCTGCTTCTCTCGAAGCCTAGTAATATACCAGATTTATCTTCGACCCAGAACTACTCTCAACTTCACGACAACTCCCCAGCCTCTCTCAGTCCCGTACATGCCATACTCGTTCTCCGTCCTGAACACGACCTCTTCAGCCTTCACATCTACAACGACTCTATCCTCGCCCTCCTTGCCCAAACTTCTCGCACCCGCATGTGCTTTTGAACTCCTCGACTCATCAATCAAAGGTGGCCTCGCCTCAATTTTCTTCTTCCCAAATAATCCCCAGCCTTTTGACTGAGGCTGCGGCGTCATCTGCTCTTTCCTCTTTGGCAGTTCTAGCGTACTGGGAGGTGGTCGCAAGTGATCCACTAGCCGCTTCGCCATGTCTTCATCCTCCCAGTACCATAGGTCTCCAGTGCCATAGCTATCGCATTCCTTATCGGTGACCTTCACTACACGGTCGAACTCCGACGGTTCGCTGAAATCGTAGTCTGTGGGTGTAGCTTTGGGGTCTTGGATTGCCTTTGCTGGGACGAGGATAAGACTTCCTTTTTGAAGACCCGTGTTTGCGAAGTCGGAGATGTAGAGTTGAATGTGATGGGTCAAGAGTGAGAGTAATTTTTCTTCGTGCGCATGGGAAAGGAGGTCTCTCTGTGTTTGGATAGAGGATATTTGTGTGTTGAGTGTCCGGAGCTGGGACTGGATTTGAGCGGAGTAGTACTGGGATGTAGATGAGGACGATGTTGGATGGAAGCTGGATATTGTGTCGTCGTAGGAAGGTGGCCCAGCTTCTTCCTCCTGTGTATATGCTGGGACTGCATTCTTGGAGTCCATTCTGATAATCTAACAGGCGACGTGCTGATGATTCTTCTGGAGCTGAAGCTCTGCGAAGGATAATTCCAACCCTCCTAGGAAGATGATTGTACAAGTGTGACTGTATATGCTCTGGACCTCGGTGATAGTTCGCGAGCTGTGAACGTCACCTGATGATTTTACGACGTCAATGAATCAGACCAGGACCAGAAGAACCGTGGAACATTCCACTGTGACGTCTGGCGTCTTTCTGGAAAATTGAGATAAGGATTCTAGAACGTTTTTAGAATACTTGGACTGTTGACGGATCAGATGAGGGGATTAGCGATGTAGAATTGGATCCCGTTGGTCGACCAAAGTTACAAAATTTGGGACAAGAAAGGGATAAAGGATGACGACAGAAGTCGAAACTCTCCGATACTCGGTGTCGAAGGGTCGAGTTAAGGATTGTCCAGTAAGGCTCACCGCAGCAATGAGGCTGTTGATTTCGAGACAAAAGGGCAGAAACTCAAACCTCGGTATGTGCTAGTATGAGGCTGTGAGAGCGAAAAGCTATGGAGCAGAACATTAAAGGGAGAGGCAGGGTAAACGGTACAAATATTGCTGCCTTGAGTAGGGATTGTGAGCTAATCGGAAGCCCAAGCCACAGCCTTACACTAGAAAGATTCGATATGAGGTTCTACGCTGCCTCCTTCTCGCTTCTCGAGATCAACATCACCAATGATGTAGCGGATGAAGGTTGGGGACCTGGGTTTGAGGAAGAAGTGGTCCGTCTTAGTGCTTCTGGAAGGCCGCTAGAAGGTGCCGGGCCCCGTCTTGGTAGAGAAGACATGGTCACGGGACCTTAAGCGAAACGCCAAGAGGACCCCCAGCCCTTCTCCGGCCGACATCCCGACGTCAATCCTTCTTCTTTAGTCAACAAAGGCCTCAGCTGTTCAATGCATCGCCATCGTCAATAACCTACTATGCGCCGAACTATTGAGGCGATATCAGACAGTCCCATCTTACCATACGAGAGTCCTGCGGGTCTGCGGAACACGGTGGCATCCCATTTGTTCTGAAGTTCTGAGATGGTATGCTTGCTCGGGCAGTGCTTGAAGGATCTAGCTTGGTATTGGCTGGCAAGGCTGACAAGTGATCATGAGATTCAGAACGTGCCATCTTCGTCCAATCTGATTCTCTGTTTGACTATGCATTCTGTAAAGGGGGGTTCGGAATGCGCCCTGCTATGCTGGCAACAAGACCTTCATCCTTCAAGGAGTCTTGTGGATGTTGCGGCATTTGTTGACACCGCAAACGGCTTTGCGATTGCTCCATTTTGTATGGCCAGTCAGCCTTGTCACACTTAATTGCTGTGGCATCTATGAGCTGTTTTTTCCGACCCCTCAGTAGCAGTCATACACTCCCTATCTATTCGTTCGCAAGTAGATAACAACATGTCAGTCTAGTCTTTTCTCGTTCAAGTCATCGAAGTGGATCTACTTCTTCTAAAATCCTTCAAGCGCTCCGCAATACCCATCAAGCCAAAGCAAAAAGCTTCTTGGGACACCGCCAAGTATTTAATTCAGAGAGAAACAATCCGCGCCGACGCTTGATCGAGATAGTCCGAGTCACCTGATCCACTCCCAACCTTGGTTGCTAACTTAGCAGGCTTAGCTCTAACAGCGGATCAACCCAGTCATATCTGGTCAACAAGGTATCAAGTACTTAAGAGACTCGAAATGCCCTTGAACTGAAGTTTCCTTTTCGTTCGATCAACACTCCTTCCATCAACAAAGGACACTCCTGTCGCCAATAATCGACTCTACCCTACCAAGATCTAGTACATCAAAAATCTATCACAATGGCACGCTACATCATTGCATCTCCCGATGAGTACCTCGCCATTACTGGTGCCGGGGTCAAGACTATGAAGATTGTCAAGTCTTCATGGGTTTGGCCTTTCCAGAGAGTAAGAGAAGATGCTGCAATGAAGGATTTCATCGCAATACTGACCAAAGACAGTGCAAGCGTTTCAGCATTCAACCACATGACTACTCCATGAACCTTCAGGCTATGACTCGGTAGGAGCTCTTCATTCAGACTCTGAATGTAACGGCATCACTAGACAGGAAACTAACTTGCCCCAGGGAGAAGTTGCAGTTCTTGCTCCCAGTTGTCTTCACTGTCGGTCCAGACGTCAACCAACGGGGTGCAAACGCTGGACAAGGCTCGGCCGATGGTGTCAGGGTTGAAGATGCTCCAGAAGACCATGGCGATGCTCTTATGAAATACGTTATGCTTTTAGCTGAAGCCGAAGCCAATCCCAAGGCCGCCAATCCCAAACAGCATCTGGAAAACATCATCAAGGGTATTATCGAGGGTGAAACTCGAGTACTCGTCAGTAAGTACCTCAACCTCCCTCGACACGTTGACAGTCTTCTTACCATGTATAGGTGCCATGACTATGGAAGAGATCTTTGCTCAGCGCGATGAGTTCAAGAAGAGAATTTTCAAGAACATCCAGGGGGAACTTGGCCAATTTGGTCTCAAGATTTACAACGCCAACGTCAAGGAGTTGCGCGATGCTCCTCAATCCAGCTATTTTGAATCTCTTTCCCGCAAGGCTCATGAGGGTGCCATCAACCAGGTTAGCTTCGGTTACCAACCTTTGACCTTTGAATCCTAACATATCAATAGGCTCGTGTTGATGTCGCAGAAGCACAAAGGCTCGGTACTGTCGGTGAAGCCCAACGCCAGGGAGAGCAGAACCGCGAAATTGCCAAGATCAATGCCGAGACAGCCGTTCAAAAGACCGAGCGGGACAGTGAGAGAGCTCGCGCCGAAGCCACTCTTGCCACCCGCAAGACCAACTTCAACAAGGACGTCAATCTCGCTCAGATCGAGGCTACTCGTGCCACTGAAGTCCGTGACGAAGAACTCCGCAGAGAGGTCGAGGTCAAGCGAGCTCAAACCGAGTTGGAGAGACTGAGAGCAAGTGACGTTGTCAAGGCCACCATTCTCAGAGAATCCAAGCAACAAGCTGCTGATGCCAGCAACTATGAGGAGCAAGCCCGTTCTAATGCTGGTATGCCACCCTCTTCTCGTCTGCGTATCCAAATATGAGCTAATTCTCCCCAGCATTCTACACCCAACAGAAGGCCGCAGACTCGCACGCCTACAGTGAGCAGAACAGAGCCAACGCTGGTACGTACCAAGTCTACCTCCTCAACTCCGTCTGAAGATGCTAACAAATCCAGCCTTCTACTCCGAGCAAAAGGCTGCCGATGCACACGCCTACAAGATGAAAGTCGAAGCCGAAGCCCGCTTTCACGCCGCGTCCAAGGATGCAGAGGCAAACCTCATCCGCCAACAACGCGAGGCTGCCGGTCTGTCCGCCATGGCAGGCGCGTACTCCGAGTTGTCTGCCGCTTTCGGTGGCCCAGCTGGTCTCATCCAATACATGATGATCGAGAAGGGTGTCTACCAAGAGCTTGCCCAGGCTAATGCCGACGCTGTTCGTGGTCTCAACCCCAAGATGACTATCTGGAACACGGGCAACCAGGCTGGTGGTGAGGGCGAGAACGGCCAGGGTGGTATCAATAGTATCCGCAACATGTACCAGATGCTACCTCCGCTCATGTCAACTATCCACGAGCAGACTGGAGTCACCATGCCTGAGTGGCAGTTCGGCAAATTGGCAACGCAGCTTGGCGAGGGCGAAGGCAAGGTCGCTGAGGTTAAGAAAGTCAACGGCAAGGGTCCCAATGGTGTCCACCACTAGATGGGTTGATCTTCCTCTGCAGTCAGCCCCGCCGATTTCTTGATGTTCCGATCTCTCCTTCGATTCAACATCCATTCCTCGAACCGAAACCAACCTCCTCACCACCACACTCACCGTTTCCTTTGTCAGTCATCACATAACCTCTAATACACATGTACGATAAGGGTGGACTTTTGCAGCATGCTTGAGTCTTTCCAGGTCTTCAACCCCGACACCGATGTTTTTGTCTTTTGCGCATGCGCCTCGGCATTTAATCCTATGGGAGGAGTCTGGAGTTCTCTGAATACTTCAGACCATATGCTATCAGGAAGGTGGGGTTGTGTGTTGAAGGATTGTTTCCGTGTTTTATTGTTTCTTCGGCTCAGTTTTGCTTATATGTAATTTTTAATGCGAGAGATAATACAAAAAAAAGGATCAAAAACAACTTGCTTGCGCCCAAAGTTTAGTTAAATACGTATTGTGATGTCCGTGTGCACCTGTCAGGTTGAGGGCGAATGCTGGTAGGCTTTGGTGAATGACGGTAGCAGGTATGATGTGATTAGTACGAAGGCTGCAAAGATTCACGCCCAACGACTGGATTGAACCCCTGTTTTTAGACCTGAGTCTTAGATGTAGAGTTTTGAGATATGCGCAAACATATACAAGAGCGAGTCTTCCTGCTTGTGTGGTGCTTCGCATGAACCTAGACTGACAGCTTCAACCGATGTTTACATCACAGTTTGCAACCCTGCCGGTTCTCGCTTGGCGGATCTCGATGTCAACACAAGCATCGGAGTCTACCAGTCTCTCCTTAGAACACCTTTCCGACGTGCCCAGAACCGGATATTTCCCACTGAAATAGATGTTGAAATCTGCGATAGGTTGAATTCTACGTCCGTCCGATCAAAAGCTTCGACGAGTCTTGCTCATCGGTGATATCCATGCTATCTATAACAAAATCTATATCATCTCCCTTCTCTCCTCTCAACAACTGCCCTACGAACTGAATACCCCTGGGAATAGATATTCGACATTCTTTACACCCTCAGCCCCTCTCCCCTCAGCCTTCGTCATAAACTGAATCATGCCCGTTGTTGCACCAACCCAATGAGTCCCAATCACCAAATCCTTATGCTCGTCCTTGATCAACTCATCGAGGACCGCACCGACCAATCTTCTGGCGTTCCCACCATTCGCTGCCATGTGTCCCATGACCATTGCGACATCGACATCTTCTGTACTGTGCCAGCAGTCGTAGTCGGTCGCCATGCAGATCATTTGGTAGACCATCTCGGCTTCGCGGGCGAGCTTGGCTTCGGGGAGGGCAGACATGTTGATTACGGAGCCGCCCCAGGAGCGATACATGTTGGATTCGGCACGGGTAGAGAATTGGGGTCCTTCTGTTGAGGGACGTCTATTAGTAGTGTCCGTATGAATGGAGATGGGAGACTGTACCCATGCAAATAATAGTTCCCTTATCGTGCAACTTGATCCCCTCTCCTTCTAAAGCATGACCACATTTTTGGACAACCTGTGTAAAATCGTTTAGTATTTGCATCCTGCTGCGCAAGGATATTTAATTACCTTTGCGATCTGAGCATCGAATGGGTCTGCAAAGCCAACATGTCCAACTACACCCTTCTCGAAGAACGTGAAGGGTCTGATGCCTGACATCTCAATCAGTATACCGTATACAGATCTTCAGCTTTTCAATACACACCCTTTGTACGATCAATAACCTGATCTGGAACAACGAAGTCCCTCGGCCTTATCTCCTCTTGCAGACTTCCCACGGCACTAAACGCAATAACAGTTCTAACCCCAATGCTCCTCAGAGCAGCAATGTTCGCTCGGTTTGGTACTTCGTGTGGTGCGTACTCGTGGGATGCGCCATGGCGGGAGAGGAAGGCCACTGGAACGTTGTTGTGTTGGAGGATGTGGATAGGTGCGGAAGGAAATCCCCATGGTGTTTCTGGGTTGACTGTTGCTACTGGGGAATATCCTTCAAGCTTTTGAAGCCCAGTGCCTCCAATCACTGCAATCTGGACGGTTCCTGGATAGGAGTTACTAGAGTAGAGTTCGAGGGAAGAGTTCTGAGGATTTACCATCGAATGTAGTTGGAAGATCTGCCATTTCGAGCAACTGTCTGAAGAAGGAAGCAAGATGGAAACTGGTATGCAGAGAGTTTAATAAATATTAATGGTAGGACTGTTGATCACGCAACCTAGAACACCAAGTGAAGCTCGGAAGGGAATGAAAGAAGGAGTCAAAGTGGAATTGAAGCTCCCACGTGGGTCAGCGACTGCAACTTTTTCGACCCCTCCATCCCGGACTCGCTGCGACATTGACCCCGCCAAATGTCGCAAAATTCACTTGCGACATTCCGGGTCATCACGTGGCTGGACAAGCCATTCAGCCAAGAGTTCTCGCTAAACTTTTAGCGCTGATTCCCGCACAACTCTGGATTTTGCGTCGAAGCAAAAGATTTCCTTCCTCAACGACCAACGACAACATCGCCCACGTTCATCACCAACCGCCACGATGACCAAGATCAACTCCGGTATGCTCCCTCTCTGTTGTGATTCAGCCTTCAATTGCTATAGCGCAATCGCATCGTCGAACCTACGAACTCCAACTGACCATTTGTAGCCCTCCACTCCTCCAGGAGAAAGTCGCGCAAGGCTCATTACGATGCCCCATCCAGCGTCAGACGTACCATCATGAGCGCACCTCTCAGCAAGGAGCTCCGTGAGAAGTACAACGTATGTAATATCCTTCGCGCAATGCCTCGTCGACCTCCCTAACAGTTTTTCAGGTCCGCTCCATCCCAATCAGAAAGGATGACGAAGTTACCGTTGTTCGCGGATCCAACAAGGGCCGTGAGGGCAAGATCACCTCCGTCTACCGTCTCAAGTACATCGTCCACATCGAGCGTGTGGTCCGCGAAAAGTCCTCCGGTCAATCCGTCCCCATCGGCGTCCACCCATCCAAGGTCGTCATCACCAAGTTGAAGCTCGACAAGGACCGTGAGAGCATATTGGAGCGCATCAAGGCTGGCCGCGAGATCAAGGAGAAGTTGAAGTCAAAGGCATAAACGGAGCGAGCGGGCATACGAACGGATGGGAAATCCTGGGCATAACGGCGTCTTTGGCATGATTTGTTATTTGCACATCAGTTCGGTTCCTGAGTGGCTGGCTGGTGCTGCTAGGCATAGGGAATGAACAACAAAGACAAAAATTATGGCCATTTCACATCCTCTGTGCTTGCACGTTGGTTCAAATTGTGAAATGCTCCATGGGAGTTCCTCCCGAAGCAAGCTGCCGCTCAAAAAGGCATGCATATGTTGGTTACGTTGCTATACATTTGCTTTGGGAGGGAACTGCCCTCTACTAACCTATTAGGATCAGGATGGGCTCAAGTGCTTCAGTTCAATCTGCTGCATGCGCTAATTATCTCCGCGTCAATCGTCCTTTACTGGAATCATGGTTTTCGAGGTAAACAATAGCGCAAGAGGAAACGAGAGGTTGACTTCTTCGGAGGAACACACCTTCCTCGCCTGCAGACTGTCTCTAGATCTTGATCTTTTATGATGAGAGTTTGATGGTGAGGGATATGCCCTTACTTATGTTGGACTTTCCGTGGAGCAGGTAGGTATGCTGTCGAACCTGATCATTGCCACATGGAAAGACTCGTTATCTCGTAATACTGCCATGATTTGCTCAGACGTCGTTTGTTCTCTATTATTAATACAGACACTTAAAACTTCTCCACATAAGGCCTGACGTCCAGCTCCTGAGTGAAGTGACTTCTTGGCTGTGTATGCAAATACCAGTATGAATCAGCTATTGCATCCGCAGAAATCTTCCCATCCTCTACACCACCATTAACTGGCCAATCCTTCGTCCTCGGGATGTCAATCACTCCATCGATAATCGCATGCGCAACATGTACGCCCTGGGGGCCAAACTCCCTAGCCAGACTCTGACCTGTAGCTCGCAAGGCGAACTTGCCGCTTGCGAAGGAGGACATGTTGGCGCCCCCGCGGAGGGATGCCGTTGCGCCGGTTATGATGAGGGATGGTGGGTGAGGGGAAGTAGGGACGGAAGAGAGGAGGCCTGGAAGAACGGCTTGGGCGAAGAGGAAGAATCCTTTGCTAGAAGTAACAGTGTAATTAGCACAAGTTGAAAGCCAATAGAGCAGAAGTAGAGAGAGCATACCCATTCGCCTCGTACCCCGCCTCATACTCTTCCAAAGACAGCTCCAAGAAGGGCTTCCTCACGAACTTCCCTCCAACATTGTACACTGCAGCTGCGAGGTTCTTGCCCTTGAACTCCTTTTGTATCTCTGCGAATGCGTTCTTCATAGAGGATTCCGAGGATACGTCTGTTGATATGCCGATTGCTTTTCCGCCCGCGGTGTTGATCTCCTTGACGATGGATTCGTAGTTTGCTGGATTGCGCGCAAGAAGGGCTACGGGGTATGTTTGCGCGAACTTGATAGCTACAGACCTGCCTATTAAAATGTTAGTTTTAGTTTGAGAGAGAGAGAGGGAGAGGGAGAGGGAGAGGGAGTTGTATTGGGGAACATACCAGTTCCTGCGCCTACGCCAGCGACGATGCTGTAGAAGTTACCTGCCGCTGCCATGGTGGTTGGAGACTTAAAAGGGTTGTCTGTTGCTATTACTCGATGTAAAGCGGTGGACATGAACTGAAGGAAAGGCGGAAGAGTAGCGATTGAGAGAATTGCTGCGAGAAGCTGTTGTTAAATGGTTCATTTGCTCTATGTTGATTGATAATGCTATGAGGGGTCCTGAATGATGCAATCGAACTATCCAATGTAGCATTTTCCCCATTTCATCAACATTAACTCCGGATTAGTAAACATTTAAATACAAATCCTGTAGACCGAATAGGCCACCTAGCTGTTCTCTCTCAAGTTCGGCGCTCCTAAATATCTGGAAACATCACAGAACATTGAAGTTATTCATTTGTTGACAGAACTTGAAAGTCATCGTCGCCGTCACCCCACCAAAAAGTGAACCGTGCCATCCGAACTCCGAGGTTCCGTCCTCATCCAAAGCCTCAACAGTCAAGCCTCCCTCAAATCAAGGTTGTCATCTCATCAATTCCATCCTTTCTAACCTAGCGCAAACCTTGAAATATTGATTCCTTCGATCGATCCCACGGATCCGTACCTATGTATCTTTTGTTGCACGTCGCTATTTCCCAAAACTTGTTTGTCCCAAATCCAAATCCGCAAAAATCATGGAAGAGGCCAGGTCTTGCCAGCTAGATCAGATAGAACCGTCCCACATAAACACCCGACTTGGGTGCTTCCTCGTCTCTCATGTCTCAGACGCGCAGAGCAGGTTTATTTCGTGGCGGATTGGTCGAAGAGGCGTTTCTCGACTCCATGCGGACGTACATACATCCTGTATCCTTGGCTTAATACATGGGAGTAGGGCCAGGGGAAAGGTCTGGATGAGGCGAAGATGGGCTTTCTTGTGTTACCTATGCTGGTGATGCGACTTGCAACAAAAGTTATGGACTTTCGGTCTCGGTGCCTCAGTAGGCTGGTCTAGTATGCCACTTTACCTTTCCGTTGATGTTTTGCCCATGTGTTCTGTGGTACGAGTGGCAAGGGGTCTTCTTGGTTCTTGGTGTTGTGAGAGTCGACAGTACTTAGTCGGTATCAGACGGCGGCTTCATGGCGAGTCAAGCTTCCCAGGGGAAGTTGTTAAGTCGTGATATCTGTCAGAATCTCTCATTTTGCCAACCGTGAACCTTTTTCGATTGCCTTTTGGCACATGTTTCCGTCTTCCAGGACAGTTTCAAAGACAAGAAATCAGGTCCCCAATACAGGAAGCCACACCACCAGCCGACCGGTGACATCTCCTGGCGGCAACTCAATTCTGCGATACAACCCTTGATGCAGAACGATTCGCAAATCCCATCCCGCACCGTCCCTCCATCTTCAAGCCTCCATCTTCTTATGATCACTGCTTCTAGCCAGATCGACAGATCTCGAGCCGGAAATATGATCCGATTCCGTGAGCGTGCAGGACCGAAGTCGGTTTCCTTGCACCTAGTGCACTCGGATGTTGATTCCGACGAGTCTTTGTTGACTTCGGGTATTCCTTTAGAAGGACAGGAAGGTGATTGGATAGAACGATGAGTACCAGTGCATAGGGATACCTGCCTTATTGGACTACTGAAGGATGATGAATCATGATGCAAGATCTGATCCCTTTCCGCAGGGTCCTCAGGGTCTGGAAGTCATTTTCTTGTATGCAGCCTACAGTCGTGGTCACAAGCGGCGATTTTCAAAACCATGTTCCAAAGCTGGAATCACCCGCAATGCACACATATCTACTCCTAACCTCCGTCTTCAGGATAAGGATCCGCAGTGAGACGACTGCAGATGAACCTGGTTCAAATGAGCGAGTGTCACGTGTAGCTCTCCGGCGTGATAATTCTTTTACATTTTGTGATTCAGCGCGTACCTGATGGCCTACTACACAATTCTCAAAAAAATTCTGGTACTATAGTAACCAAATAAACAGCCTATCAGCACTAACTTCCAGGAAAGTCGGTGTCATGGTCACGTGATCACGACTTTGAGAGCTGGAAGAAATGCAGGAAGAAAGAGCCCTGCATTTCTTGCAGCTCTCAAGGAATACTGGCACGAATAATCACAGGAAAATATGTTTTTTGGATTAATGTTTGGTTCTTTCCAAGCTATGTACAAGCGAACCATCTCCAAAATATCAATTACCATTTCCCAATACCCATCCATCCATCCAACCGACCAACCACCCACCCACTCATTCCAATCATACCGTCGTCAAGTCAATTCATATGTTGTTCCTTTTTGTACACCTTCAGATCTTCTTTTTCTCCTTTACTTGGAGGTATCAACGACGTATCGTCCGGCGATCTTGCCTTCGTGCCTGGGAAGTTGTCAGATATTGGTATGAATAGAAGACAATGGAGAAGACTTACATCAGGTCGTACACCTTCTGGAGTTCACTCATGCCAATAGATTTGTATGGGGCCTTGATGAGCTGCCAAGTTGTCAGTTCTATTATCTCTGAACGCTCAAAGGATTGGACTTACTCCGCGTCTGAAGAACTCGATGGCCTCGGCTGAATCGGCTCTGTTTCCGACATATGATCCCTTGATCGTGATCATCTTGATGACGGACTCGAAGACTGGTGCACGAAGATAGGCTCCAGCTGGGAGACCAATTGCAACGACAGTACCGCGTGGTCGGACGTACTCAGCAGCCTGTTGGAATGGCTTCTCGTTGACAGCGACCAAGATAACAGCGTGTGGTCCAAGGCCATCAGGAGTAGCAGCCTTGACATCACTGACGACATTCTTGCTGGACATGAAGTCGACGTATGACTCAGCACCGAGCTTAGCAGTCATCTCCTTCTTCTCGTTACCACCATCAATGGCAATCACTCTCAAGCCCATAGCCTTAGCATATTGGCAGGCAAGAGATCCGAGTCCACCACCGGCACCGACAATGGCGACTGTCTCGCCTGGTCTGGCTCCTGATTCCTTCAATCCCTTGTAAACGGTGATACCGGCGCAGAGAACTGGCGCGATGGCCTCGAGGTCACATTCCTTTGGAATGCGGGCAACGTGTGCGGCCTTGGCGATACAGTATTGTTGGAATGTGCCGTCGACTGTGTAGCCGGAGAGGAGTGCCTGAGCACATAGGGGCTCATCGGATCTTTGGCAGAAGTCGCATGCCAAGCAGGTGCCATTAATCCACTGAAAGCACAAGTCAGCACATTTCTCTGGAATTTTGCTTTCAAATATACCTTTACACCAGCGTGATCACCAATCTCAATATCTTTGACCAGATCACCTCTAGCAACAACGACACCGGCACCCTCGTGTCCACCAACAAGTGGAAGCTTGGTTGCCAATGGCCAGTCACCGTTTACGGCGTGCAGATCAGTGTGGCAGACACCGGAGAACTTGATGTTGATGAGAACCTCATCTGGGCCAGGCTTCTGAACTGGGATCTTCTTGTAGACGACAGCTGGTAAGAGTTAGAGAAGCTCGAAACTCCACTTTGAATGAACAAGTTGGAAAATTGGAGATTGCAAAGCTCGACTTCTGGAGTAACTTACGCTTGCCGGTTTGCTCAACAACCTGTGCCCATTGTTCAGTTGGGATATTCTGTGCCATTGTGATTTGTTTGTTTTGTTTGAAGAAATGGAAGTAGTCTTGGTGGTTTGGAAAGTTGCAATTATTAGTTGTGTTGCGTTGGATAAGGTTCAATTGATTGATGAGCAAAAGTATATGGAAGAGGAAGGGAGCTCTGCCTTATATTCACTTCTAGACAAACATGCCACTTTCAAGAAAAAAAGTTACCCCTCCATCATCTTGCCTTACTACTGATAACCCCACTTGTCCCATCACGCCGCTAGAGCTCGGATGCCTGCTGCTCCTTCCAACCAAGCAATCTCTCTGCTTCCTTTTCTGCTTAGCTTTGTTGCTCTTCTTGTCAAAGAGCTCCAGTTATCCTGTTCCTGTGACCCTTGAAACCTTGAAATTCAATCCCGCTCAACCGTTAGGGTTTGAGCTGAGCTTCCCTTCGAGAATCGTGGGAAACAGATTGGCTGGGGTACCAGGAACTGGACCGGCCTAAAGGCGGACATGGGCGTCACCCGTATGCATGAGGTACCTTCAACGCCAACATGGCTGCAAGCTTCCTGCATGGTCTTTACGTTTGGCATGGATCTCAGAAATCCAGACAACTCTTGTTCTTCCCATCTGGGCTTTCAGACTTTGTGAGGTACTTGCTCGCTTGGCATTCAGGGCCTTACGTGGGCGGCTCGGATGGTAGTGGCTTGAAAGTGGTGTGTTCTCCTGCACGGTACCTTATCACTCAAAGGACCGTTTTCGCAGGATCTCTGTGGCTTTCGCCAACCTCCGGAGTAAGGCCCTTAAAACCTGACTGGACAGAAACTCGCCTAGATCTCCGTGTCTCTCGTATGGGAGAATAGACACTCACGGATTGACTTACACAACATGATCTGATTTCTGACCCCTCTAAGCCATCCAAGACTTTCTAAGATGCAACTAAGTGCGGCGTCAATTTTCAGGGTCTGTCAAGCCCATGATTCAAACCCTTTGCAGCATAGCTTATTGCGGGGAAGTCCCTAGAACATCCAGCTAAACTAGGATATGTCGTGGACACTGCGGGGTTGAGATGATTGCCAGATCGACGTGGAAGTAATATCGAACCCCTTGACCCGAAAGCTTACTCACGGAGCTCTGGAAGCCTCAAACTTGAGTCGTGTCAGTCTCTATCAATCCTCTGGAATTGGAGGGCATTCAGAAAAACTCGGACGAGCGCCATCTCTCAGTGAGGTGCAGGAGGAATGGAAAATGGCGCAGGGGTCGATGGTGGGCATTTGATACTGTGCTTGTCAAGAGTCAGGCCACTTCAACCACCTGAGTACCGTAGCACCCCACGACTGTACTGTGATGTACCCGCCAAATTGAGTGACGACTAGGATTCCGGCGCCGAAGAGCATTCAAATTTTCCTTAGAAACCGATGACGATGGTTGGTGTGTTTGGTGGGAGAGCATTTGCGAGTGTAGATCCGAGATGGAAGTGGCGTGATGTTGCGGCCATCTCGGTGCTGTTTCCGCAGTTTTTGCTCGAGTAAAAGCAGCGGTGCGCTAGTCGAGCATCAAGAGACTCGGTATTCGGTTCTTCTTTCCTCATGACATTTGGCGAGCCTCCAGGATGGCGTGAGCGTAGAGAACTGGTGACTGGCATCTGGCTGGATCTTATACTTCGTCGGCGATACACCTCTTTGGTTACCTACGAGATCATCAACACCTTGATGGAGGAAGAGTCAACTAGTGATCGATTCGCTTCCTCCTGAATCATGCGACAATCACTATTAAGAACGGCTTCAACGCATGGGAAATGTCATTTGTCATTTTTGGTGTCCTGAAGTACTAACTGAGGGATCCTAGACCGTGATCGACAGTGGAATTCAGCCAGCCAGCGTAAGGTGCTGACGAAAGACAACCCAATTTGCAAACCGGCAGGCATTCCAAGCAACCAGTAATCCCAATACCTCCGCATGTCCTGAACACATCCCAGAACATCCGCAAAAACAAAACAGACTGGCAAGAGAAGAAAAACAAAAACAAAGGCTCGCCTTGAAGATCCGAAGTGTGTTCGCTGCATAGTGGACGATGAAAGAAAATTGGCCAGGCCAAAATCTTCCTCGCCTCCAGAGAACTGAACTCTATCTAGCAATCAAGCTGGGACTTGAACCATCTTCGTTGAAGGGTGGAGGCCATTGGGCTTAGGGATGTTAGCTTCATTCTTGTCGAAAGCAAGGACATCCTCAGGCTTCTCAATGGCAGCGAGCTTGGAATAGCCGAGAGACCGACGTTCAAACTGCTTCTCGAAGCGTTCAGCAGAAGAAGGAATCAGTGGAGTCGACTCAGGGAAAGTGTTCATATCCAGACCGTAGGAAGGACCAGCGACAGGAGGGAGAAGTCTGCCAGCTTGGAAACCGATCGCGGGACGGTATCCGAAGGGAGCCTCCTCGAGGACTGCAGCATTCTCACGAACCTTGGTCTCAACAGCTGCTTGTGTCTCCGGAGTATTCTGAAGTGCACCCATTCGCTTGATTACGATGCCGTCGGAGAAGTACTTGGGGCTGGGGACAGGCATGCCGTAGATTCGTCGAAAGAGAGCACCGTATCCCCACAAGTTCCAGAAGGAACGCTCTTGGAAGAATGCTAGAGTGTCGTATGGGGTGTGGCCAAAGTTCCAGGTACCCTGAACAAAATTTGTTAACAACTGATTGGGTAAAGTCCCAGGTGGAAGCTGGTACTTACACTCTTGTTTGGTGCATCAGGGGCTCGATTGTAAGGAGTCAGACGAGATCTGCCGAAGTTGCGGATGATCCAAGCACAGAGTCCAAGCAGACTATAAGCAATTCTGCGGCGGACTGGGGAGGGGCCCAGCTTCTCGAATCGGCAGCAGCAAACAATGTTCTCATCAGGGATGGAGACAATGAGCTTTCTGGCAAATGGCTCAAGTAGGTTTGGGACAGAGTAGATGCTTTCGTTCATCATGGCCGTTCCAGGTTGCTCAGCAATTGCAGAAGGCGTTGACTGCGAGATGAGCGATCCCACTACCAAGTACAATAGTGAACGCATTGTACAAGCAGTCGAAAACAGTGTAAAGCACCTTTGTTCTCTTGTAACGTGGTACCATCGGTCCCCAGCGATTGAAGAAGACAGGTACCAATCCCTCATACCGCTGATCTGGCACGAAATAAGGGAGGAATCCGAGAGCGAACTTCTGCGTCAAAGGACCGTATCGAGACTTGAACCAGATAGCTTTCAAAGCCCAGCAGAAGAAAATCCCAAACCCGAAAGAAATCGCTGATAGTGTAACGGAAGGTGAAAAGGCAGAAGAGTCGCACCAGAAGCTGCTGCACAACCCTATCGCCAACGTGACGTTTATGAACGTGGTGAAGGTGAAGTTCAAAATGAAGTGGACAACGTAAAAGGTTGACACATCATACTCTCCACGGGCCTCTCTTTCCTCCGCAGTTTCTGGTCCATAGTAGGAAGGCATTGTTGTTGCTCTTTGAATTGATGTAAGTAGGCAAGTACCTAATGAGTGAAAATGTGATGTGGTGTGGGTGTGCCTTCCTTATACCTTCAGCCAGCTAGGCGGAAGCTATGTCACCTCGTGAAGGACTCAATCATGCTCGACCATAGGATCCGGGTTCACCACTAATGAAAAAAGGTCGACAAGTCAGCATTGCTATTCAGCTTCATTCTTTGAATGTCACAAACGATTTTTGCAACTTAGACAATACTTGCTATGTCCAGAATTAACGAGAGCGCGCGAAACACAAGGGTCGGTCGACGTCTACCAGTACTGTCAGTGTCGAGATTGCGTTGGAGGACAATGCAGTACATACGCGGATCCATGCGAATTGGAAGAGACGAGGAAACTCCCATTCAGCCATGTTGCTCTCAACCTCCTGAGCTTGCTCGACCGTCATATCCTTCCAGGAAGCGGGCTGTCTGTGAAGCCGAATCTCTCCTTCAACTTGTTGATGCGCTGGTAACGATCTCTCTGCTGGAAGAATCTGAAGACACATAGCGTGGCTGAGAGCTTGTAAAGGTGGGCATAAGTGAACGGATCAGTGTCGCTGGCCTCCGATCACTTTGTTCCGATGAACCTAGTGTATATGGCGTATCCGGGCTCGAGGATATTCATGACTGAAGGGCCTAATAAGAGGATGCTCGCAGCCGTGGGCGTTAAGAAAGCGGTAACAATCACCTTTGTTGACATCGAGGTAGGAGAGCAGAAGATGAAGCCTGGGAAGAGGAGAAGGTAAATGGCCGAAACCATTCTGAGGAAGATAACTAGAACCATGATGGCAGCTGCTGTTCTGTCAGTGCATCGTCATCGTGTTTGGTAAGGTAGAATTACCTCTTTGATGTTGCAAGCTATGGTCGATCTTCTTCTCTGCGGCTATGCGAATCATCCTGTCAGCTTGCAATCTCTTCATCAGAGAGATCGTTCATACCTGTCCTGTTCTTTGCACTGTACTGCGTTATCTCAAAGAATGCACCCTGGCTTCGAGTTTGTGCGTTGTTGTTCTGCAAGAGTGGACTCACAGCTCGAGGTCGCGTTGTTTTTGAAACAAAATACATCGGCTCGAAAACTGCCTTATCACTGCCACCGAGCGCTGACACAGACAAGGCTACGGCTAGTCATACCTTTTTTTATCACCAAGCAGCAAGAAAGAATGGCCTGCTCCACTCATCAATAATCAATGTCAACTTTTCTTGAAATTACGAAGGCTTGCTTTTCCCGTGGCTGTTTTGTGGCTGCAGAGTCAAACGCTCAAACGCTCAAACCTCAAACCAACATTCTCTTTTGCATTCTGCATCTCTCTTTGGCTGGACGCCAATACCAGTGTTGTTAAGCACAGCAACATGGCGTTTACATTTGCCTGATATCCAGTGAGGCCAGCAATGGAGCTGTCTTCTGACCCTTTTCAAGTCTTTCTTCTTCAGCACAGTTTTCCGCTTTGTTATCTTGTGCTACGTGAGGCTTTCAACGTTATCACAGTAGTCGCCGTCGTTTAAACATACCTGGCCCTAACATTCCACACGGCCGTGCAACAGTGAAGTACATATGTTGCGTAACGTCGAGCTCCTCCCGACCAATCGGGGCCGAGCTTTCCTCTTCCAGGTCGCCATGGCTTCATCGCGTGGTGTATGCAGAGACCCAGTTTGGGAATAACCGTGGGTCTGGATTGAAAAAGGAACATGTTATGATTCCAAAGTAGCTTTCGCTCTCGAATAGAGATTGGTACGGTGATTCTTGGTCGGAAAGCGCGGCTGTTCATTATTTTGCTACGTTCCAAATGGAGTAAATGTCATGATAGCCGCGGGCTATTCTCTCAGCTTCGAATATACATTGTCTATGTAAATGCCCAGATCTGAGGGAATTGGGCGCAGTCACCGAAAAGGCTCGGCACGACAATCCAACGGTAGCTAGGGGAATGGTAGGTAGCTCGATTCTGTCAGCCTCTCTTCCAAAGTCCCGAAACCAGACCAGAACGTTTCAACCAAACTCAAGGTCGGTTGTTAAGACCCGATTGGCAAAGAAAATGCTCACGACCGTCTTCTAGATGCTTTCGTGAGCAGCAGTCTGTGCCGCTTCCTCAGCTTTCTCCACGGCCTCAATTTGATCAACCCCAACGAATCCCGACAGATGAGCAGGCAGGTGGAGTTTGATCGCGCTCATAGCTCTTACCCAATGACGATTGAGGGCTCCGATAAACTAGTAAGCCTGATGCTGTATTAGAGCCATTTCTTCGGAGTGTTGTGAGTCGGTTGAAAAGTTTTCTTCAATTCAAAGACATATGTGGGCTTATTCGTGATTGGATGATCTGATATGCTATTGGGAACAGATATCTCTTTACTTGAATCCTTATAAAACACAAGGAGACTTCTTTCCAAGTCAAGTTCGTGGTGACACAAAATCCATCAAGCTCAACCTCCACTTGAAGACGGCATTAGATCTGACATCAAACTTACTCCACCATGGCACAAGACACCACGAAATCTCCGAAGAAATCGAGCTCTGGCTCCAAGTTCGCTAAGAAACCAATTAGTATTATGGAGTCCTTACTCAGCAGCGCATTTCACAAAGACGAATCCTCTTCTTCTAAAAGTTCCAAACGTCCAGAGGGCAAGGATGCAAAGGAAAGGACCAAGCCGGAGTCGAAAATTACCCAATCCGGTTCCAAACATGGTACCCAGAGTACTAAATCTTCCCATCATAAATCTTCAAGTTCAAAGACAAGTAAATCAAGTCATGTACCATCGGGAAAGTTCTCGAAAAGTGAGTTCTTCAGAGACGAATCCCAGGCACCAGTTAATGTATCACGATATCCAGGCCCGGTACGGTCCACACACCCCAAGATCACGACCACCTTCACCAGCGAACACGATAAGAAGATGGCATCAAGGCAGCTAGAACTAGGCACTTTATCCGAGACCGAGCTTCAAGAACAGGAACAATGGGCGCAGGTGAAGCTTGTGGAATCCGGGTCATGTCCGGCAGGCTGGTGCTGGCAGCGGTACACAGCACCGGAGGGGTACTCCCAGTTCAACGGGTATCGGTGTTACGGAGGAGCTATTACACACTTAGTATCCCACGATCTGTTAGCTGAGGGTAGGAACAGGCTGTTTCGATTGAACCGAGATACGAACTGGTGGGAAGGTCCTTTTGATGCGAAGGTTGTGAGACGGGAGCTGCTCAACTGGCAAGGGGACCACCAACAAGAGACAAATACGGACGAGGCACAGCCACTTCCCCAAGGCCAGTTTGACCAGATCTTGAGGAAATTTTTTTCGCCGCATTAAAGATAGGTCAAGTAGGCTTGATCCAACAGGAGTACTCATAAAACTCAACAGAATCCAAATGATATATCTTTCAAGGACGCATAGCAAGACATGCACAAGCCTGGTATTTTTTCGCTCCGAAATTTAATGGAGCGATAATAATTACGTGAACTATCTTTCTCTATGATCAACTTCGCAATAAATCAAACCGATGAGGACATTGGAAAGTAAACACCCCGAAGCGAGGTCCCTGTAGCGTCAGAACTAGCGAGGCTTGCTTGCCCCTGAACCCGAACCAACACGCGCTCTTGCCTCGCGTAGTCTCTTCTGCATCTTCTCTTGCGAACCCACCAACGAGTCTGTCACGGCAGACAGTCGACAATCGACAAGAGAAGCTATGTTGCATCTATCGGAACCATCTGCGAACGCACGAAACCGTATTCAACAATGTCCCGGGCGTTGACAAGAAATTGGCCAGTCGAAGCCACTCCTGAGACGCTGAATCCGAACTTGGCTGTGGGAGAGAGAAATATTACGGCACATCTACAAGGACAGCTACAGCACCACTATCTGGCAGATCGTCAGTTGTCCATGAAGCGAGCTTGGGAAGGATAAAAATCGTGATGGTCCAAAACTGGGAACAAGGTTTCCTGTCAGCCACATTGCGGACAACACTCAGAGCTCGACCACATAATGCAATTCGGTAGGCAGCGGAAACATATGCTTTGCTAGGACTCACAAGGTCCGGGAGGACAAAAGAGATGCCATGTCTGAAAATGGGAGACTTCTGCCCCTTGTGCAAGTTCTAGTTCGTTGATGCTCGAAAGCGGTGCTTCCGGCCTCGTCAGATACTTTCCTTTGCAGTCGGGCTATGGCCATGTTGGCGACAGCCATCCCGACTTCCTAAAGGCTTTGGGAACCGATCACAAACGTAATTGGTAGGTGGTTTGTCCACGTTCAATCCGATCTGCCGCTTCGATGCATTCACTTACAGCTTGCTTAATGTGACTCTCTGATTCAGTCTCTTGGCTATCGTTCTGCTTGTCTTTTTACTTGCTCATAGAAAAAGCCAAGCTATGTAACCGTGGTATGTAGGATGTGGCTTACGCTCAAGCTGAGTACGATTAATAAATTTACTTGGGTACTGACTTTTTTGAATCATATTCAGCGCACCATTCACTCGTTTGAGAATCGCCTTATTGCCAAGGAAGCCACCAGGCCGAAGTCGCGCGCAAAGTTTTATTCATGACCAGCCAGGTCCGAGGTCCTCTTTCATGTTTCTCAAAGCTGTTGACTTGGAATTCTAACGTTCTGAAGTTTTGTTCCGTTGGCATTTAGGACAGGTTCTGTCTCATGTTTCCCACTTTCACCTGGTGATTTCGCTACTATCACTACATTAGTGATAGTGAGGCTCTCTGGCTCTGTACTGCATACAGGAAGCTCTTAAGCTCTTCATGCTTAGGAACCACGTGCAATACCCGGTGCAGAATGCTTCTACTTGGAACTGCTTACCACCAATTAAAACCCCGACAAGGCTCAGACTATTCTCCAAAAGAGTCAAGATACACATCTTTCCTAGCCTGCGTCCCGCTGCCAGAAGCACGTCTTATCACACCAAATTGTGACGAGCTGCAGAAGCCTTGTCTAGTACACAACCTTACCAAGGTACAAAAAGACGGTGTAACCCTATGGCATTCAGCTTCTCTTCTTCAGCAGAATCTTGGCAAAAGCGATTGCCTCTGAACAATGTCTTCGCCCTGGGGCTTACCAATTGCATGATCTTCCCCCGCAGTAGTGCGGTGTGCAGCGGGAAAGCGGTCTTCCCTGCTTCTTCGCTATGCAGCTGTCGATAAATCGTATGCTGGTTGCCAGATTGGGAAGTTCGCCGACAGGGGTCTGTAAGCTGATTTACCAAAGTTTGAGTATGAAAGCAATGGTTTCCCTCTGTCTCCGCATTGTACTCGGAGCCTCACATTTGCAGACTTGCCAATTTAGTTCTTCGACCTGTTCCAAATGGCCTTCTTCAGTGAATTCATCTCTCTGCTTGTCCTAGGCCTGTTGAGCACTTTAGCGGTTGCGCCCCCACCTCCGGGACCTCTGCTCCGACAGATCTACACGTTTCCTCCAAATCACTTCATTGAGAATATTGCTGTCCGCTCAAACAGTGACTTGCTACTTACTTCTATGAGCGTCAATACACTATTCAGTGTTGATCCTACCATTGCTACGCCAAATGCTACAGTCGTACATACCTTTCCAGAAGGCCATGGTCTTATGGGCATAACCGAGTAAGTACAAGTCACATCTCTATTCAAGTCCCCATCAAGAAAACGCAATACTGAAAATCTCCAGGATCACTCCAGACCTCTTCGTCGTCGTCACCGGAATCTGGGATCTAGCCCTCACGAGAGCCACCCTCGGCACTCTCACAGTCTGGACCGTAAACCTCTGCATCTCAACCCCCATTGTCCAAAACATAACTACAGTAGCCACCTCTGTGCAACTTAACGGCCTCGCTCCAGTTCCTGGATCCGATAAACTCATTCTCGCAGCCGATGCCGACGTAGGAGCCGTCTACCGCATCAACATCGCCACAGGCGCCTACTCCATTGCATTCAGCGACCCTGTTTTCGAACCTGTGAACCGCACCATTCCTGGGCAACACCTAGGAATCAATGGAATTCGCACCAAGGGCTCATATCTCTACTTCGTCAGTTCCGCGAAACAGCACTTCGGGCGTGTGAAAATCAACTCTCTTGGGCAAAAAGCCGGACCCGTACAAATTATCAGCAACAACACCATCGTCGGCGGAGCGTTCGGTTCCCAGTATGATGACTTTGACCTGGATGCGGGGAACAATGCTTGGATTGCTACACATCCTAATCATGTTGTGAAGGTTACTCCTGGGGGAGTGCAGACGGTGATTGAGGATACAGAGTTGTTGTTGAATCCTACGAGCGCACAGTTCGGCAGAGGGAGTGCGAAGGAGAGGAAGACCTTATATGTCACTAATGGAGGTTGGTTTACGGAGGATTTCACTTTGATTAATGAGGGTGTTGTGGCGCTTGATACAACGCAGGTTTGACGGGAGATGGAAAATTCTAGTCATGATAAAAACAGAAGCTGCCGGATATGCGGTAGATCTAATTATACATTTAATGGCATGTTCGTCATTAAATTTGAACGGAGGGTACATCTTCCACTTCGACGGGCTCATCAAGATGAATTGAGATGACACCCATTCCATCAGCCTCTAGATGTGGCTCACACAGCACGAACGAATAAGTCCAGTCTCTTTGACCGAAAAGCTACAGCTTATCTCAACTACATCTCTGACTTTACATGATTCATAGCAGATATCCAAGATGGTAAAAAGCTAAGTGAATATGCTCATGCATAGATTGAATTCATATATGTTTGCTAAGTAAAAACCACTACAGACTGCCATCGAAGGAAGCCTTTCCGAACGCCATCATCTGGAATATCCAGCCAAAAGATACCAGAAGGGGTATATATGTGTAGCGAGAGACACGAATGGGTATCATTATATGTTCGTCAGTCGTCAAAAACCCGGCCACCAACCTCATCACAACCCAACACCAGAATCTCCAGTCCTCCCGGTCCCAAGAACCCAATTCAAAAATCCATCATCCATCTATCCGACACAAAAGAAAGCTCTCTCCTCCTCCATCAGTGCTGTTAATCACAGCCGAGCCGTCACTCAAACCTGATCGACCGCCCTAACGGGATCCACAAACGGATTCTCCGTGTCCAACTCCCTCTCCAATTCCCTACTTCTCCGACTATAATCAACACCACTCACCACTCTCCCATTTCTACCACCGCTCTCAATCTCCTTATCCAAACTCTTATGCTTCGAATCCCCATTCGGACTCTCCCCCAACTCCCAACTTCCCACCCTCTCATGCCTCACCACCGTGGCTCCAGCTCCTCCCTTCCCAGCCGTAAATGCCAAATCCGCATCCGAGCCCAATCGATCCGCACCTTTAAACCCTCCATTAGCACCACCATTCCCACTCCCACTCCTCTTCAACACACTGATATCGCCCAAATCCGGTAAAACTTTATTTCCACTCCCATTCTTCTTCCTCTTCTCCAGCCTAAACCCCGCAAGTAGTAACCCAGCAGCCAGGAAAATGAACGCAGCAACCGCAACAGTGGCTCCAATCACACCTCCAATCGTCGGACTCACACCACCGCTTCCTGATCCTCCCGAGACAAGACCGTCGCTCGAATCACTGAAATCGTCATCACCATCACTCGAGATATCCTCAAATGCCGTACAGAAGAACGTCTTCGTCTCACACGTCCTACACCAATCCAGAATATCCGTCAACGCAAATGCCGCCATCGCCTTCTGGAAGTCCGCCCACGGGATCACCGTATCTGCGTTCCCGCGTCCAAAAAGTGTATAAGCTCGCGTATCAGCGTCGGAGGCTGAGCCGTTGCGGAATAGGAAGCGGACGAAGAGTGAGTCTTCGTAGGGCATGGGCATGTTGTCTTGCTCTGTGCTGTCAGCGGATGGGGTGGAGAAGAGCTCGAATGTCATGGTTGAGCCGTGGTCTGGGAGGGTATTGAATTGTGGGCCTGACGGGCCGGTAGCGAGGTTTGAGAGGGCGAAGAATGCGAGGAAGGGTTCGTGGGAGCCGATGTAGACGGTTAGTTTGGAGAGGGCACCAGAGGAGGCGATGTTGTCGCTTAATTTTTGGATTATCTTTGCGGCGAGGGTGCGGCCCGAGACGGCGTTGATGGTGTTGGTGCCGTTGGGGGTGTTGAATGTCCATTGTTGTTCTGAGGCGAGATTGCGGAGGATGGCGAGGTCGTCGGTCGTGAAGGTGGGGGAGTTGAAAATGGTGCTGTTGTGGCGGTATTGGTAGAGTGCGGCTTCGTAGATGGTGAGGGCGTTTGCGTAATTGAGAGTGCTGGAGTCGAGGGATGGGAATACGCTGCTCGAGAGAGAGGCGTAGCTACGTGGGACAAAGAAGTCAGTAAAGTGACACTCATTGGCACATCCATCTTCTCCAGGGAAACCTCAGAAACACTGAAAAACAGAAATAGTATAGCTATAAATCACTCAAACTTACTAGGTTTGTGTATCCTCGATCTTCTTCACATATGCTGGTGTATCAATAGCTTTCGCTTGCGAATTTGAGTATTGTTTACAATCCGTCTGCCCAGCAATCCTACGAAGCGAGTCAGCCGCTGAAACATAACAAGACTTCATGTTGCAGAACATACCATATATGATTAAAGTCCAATTCGCTCATTGTCGCAACCCTGGGATATTGGTAGCCATTCAAGGGGAATCTAGATGCTGTCAGTCCGGTAGTCCCCAACTTAAGCTCTGGACTCGGTTAATTTAAGGAGGCGATAATTTGACCCGGCTCAAACACAGCTCAAGGAGCCCAAAACGAGCCCGTGTCTCTGCCTGACCTCCAGTATGCATCCAATACTCATCTTGCAAAAGCAAGCCAAAGAAAAACATCTACTCACTCATACGTTCCCCCATCCCCCTTCGCAGCCTCCTCATCACTCGAAATCGTATCGAACGGCGGATAAAGACCCTGCATAAACGCCAGCGCACTCGCCGCCAAATACGGGTCCTCCATAGTCATCACATCCAACTGAGCATTATCCAAATCATTCTTTCTGAGACCACTGATTGCGACTGTGTCTTGGGATATGTTCGTAGATGCGATGTAGCGATTGCGGATTCCGGAGCCGGCGAGGTAGAGCTAGAGGGAGGGGAGTTAGCACTTGGGGTTTTAACTGAACGGGATTCAAATTGAGAGTTCAGGAAAATTATGGATTGAGGGATGTGAATTAGGGATTGCGATCGCAGGATGATTTGTGGAGGTTTTGGGGAGTGAGAGGGGTTGCGCCAACCTGTTCGGCGCCAAGAGGTGTCAAATCAACAGTCCTCGCACTCGTATGAAAATCCGGCGTTTTCTCCCCATGGTACGTGAAAGTCACAGCCGCCCAAGTAATCTGATTCGTATCTGTAGTTTGGGAGAGGATTGGGGTCGTGAGAGTGAGAAGCGCAATCGAAAGGGAGAGGGCGGTGAAGTGGGGTGGCATTTTGGCGGGTTTGGAGGGGGTGGGAGAGAGATGAGGGCAGCTGGATCGCTGAGTACAGCGGTGCGACTATCTGTATATATCTAGCAACAGATGAGAAGCTTGCTAGTGAGGAGGAGGAGAGAAGAGGGGAGAGGAAGAGAGAGAGAGCAGAAAAGAGACAGGAGGCTGGAGCTATAGGTAGATAGTATAGCCTGAGCTGAGCTGATCAAGAACTTGTGATAGATAGCTCGCTGGCAAGGCTTGCTGCATCCATACCCTCCGTACAAGTAGCTCGAGTAATAATCAGCGCAATCGTGAAGGGTAGAGCTGTATCGACCAATGCGATTCCGCTTTACAAAGACACTTGCCCATTTCCATCCCTCAAAGCCTTGCCTATCTGCACGTTTCCGTGTCCGTCACATCGCAGAGACTGACAAGTCCGTACGGTAAAGTGCTTGCATGTCAACCTGCATGTCCGTTCCTTGGCAATGAGCTCCAGGGCTGTCTGCACTGAATCACGCGACGGATATCAGTAAGCTAATGGTGGGGTGGTACTGTAATTGGTTCGATTGGCTGCTGTGCCATCTCCTTATGGGAGTTGAAGGATTGGGAAGGCTTCTGGGTGGTTGGGAGGAATGTTGCTAAGAGAGAACTTGTATGGTTGGATTTCATCTCATCCCACTATCGCTGTATCTTATCGACTATCGATTGTCGATTGCGCCAAGAAGGGCGTGATATCATTGACCCCGCATGAGCTTTGAGAGCTGTTGGTTCAGGTAAGAGGGTTTGGTCGATGAGAATTTTCCCTTCTGGGGCTGCAAATGACGAAATGGTACAGTAGAGATGGCACATCCTTGGGGAATTTCATAGTTCGAAAACTAATTGGAGCCTCGAAGCAGAGCAAAGATTGTAACCAAGCTGCGAAGCTGTCAGCTTATCCGGACCCCTACACTCCAGCCGAGTTCTGGTGAGGTTTCGTGAAGTCCGGTGGCTGGGAGGAAGCAACACAATGCATGCAACCATCAGGTAGTCCCAAGTATTGAGAACGATGAAGTTATTTGTCAATTTATTTGTATTTTTGATATAGTAAAAGGCTAATAGTCATGTACAAGTTTCATTTCATTCCATTCCATTTCATTTCATTACTCCTCAATACAAACCCCAACCTAACCGAAGAGAGCATCACCCAAGCGGATAGACACCGACTTGGTTTGAGTGTAGTTGGCCAACGCAGCCTCGCCGAGCTCTCGTCCGATACCAGACTCCTTGTATCCTCCGAATGGGACCTGGTGGTGCAACATGTTGTACGAGTTGACCCAGACGGTACCGGCGCGGAGCTCGTTGGCGACGCGGATGGCAGTGTTGAGATTCTGGGTGTGGACAGCGGCGGCAAGACCGTATGAGGTGTTGTTTCCGGTCTTGATGATCTCCTCCTCAGTCTCGAACTTAGCGATCGAGCAGACGGGACCGAAGATCTCCTCTTGCATGATCTTCATGTCTTCAGTGACATCGGAGAAAATGGTAGGTTGAATGAAGTATCCCTTGTCACCGTGACGCTCACCTCCAGTGACGACGGTGGCACCAGACTTCTTACCCTCTTGGATGTAACCCATAATGCGGTCGTACTGGAGTTGAGAAACTTGTGGTCCCTGGAAGGTATCGGCGTGGAATGGGTCGCCGACCTTGTTCTGGGTGGCACGCTCCTTGAATCTCTGGACGAACTTGTCGTAAATACCCGATTGGACGTAAACACGGGAACCAGCACAGCAGCACTGGCCGTGGTTAAAGAAAATACCGAAGTTGACCCAGGAGATGGCATTGTCGATATCTGCGTCGTTGAAAATAATGTTTGGTGACTTGCCTCCGAGCTCGAGAGTAACCTTCTTCAAGTTGGAGCCAGCAGCAGCCTTCATGACTTGACGACCGACAACAGTCGAACCAGTGAAGGCGACCTTGTCAATGTCCATGTGGGCAGAGATAGCAGCACCTGCGACTTTTCCGAAACCAGAAATGATGTTGATAACTCCTGGTGGGAAACCGGCCTCCTTGATCAAGTTGGCGGCAACGAGAGCAGAGAGAGGAGTCTGCTCAGCGGTCTTCAAAACAACAGTATTACCGGTGGCAACAGCAGGACCAATCTTCCATGCCCACATAAGCATTGGGAAGTTCCATGGGATAATTTGACCGCAAACACCAATCTAGAGAGAATGTCAGCAATGGATCTCCAATACCTCCATTGTGGTACGTACGGGTTCTTGTCTTGTGTATGTGAAGGTATCTTGGTTGGTGTCGATAACCTTGCCCTCGATCTTGTCGGCCCAGCCTCCGTAGTATCTCAAGCATCCAGCGACCATACCAATATCACCCTTGGCCATACCAAGAGCCTTGCCATTATCGAGAGACTCAACAGCAGCGATAAGATCCAAGTTCTTCTCGATCAGATCGGCGAGCTTCACCAGCAGCTTGCCTCTGTTCTCTGGTGTCTCCTTTCTCCAGGTTCCCTCGAATGCCTTGCGGGCGGCAGCTACTGCAATATCGACATCCTTCTCGGTGGCCTCGGAGACGGAGCAGATAACTTCCTCAGTAGCGGGGTTGATGGTCTCGAAAGTCTTTCCGTCGACACCCTTAACCCACTCGTTGTTGATGAACCTGGAGAGTAAGCATTAGCAATGCAAACTATGCAATGACGCAGAAGACATCTCCGAAATGCGGGGTAGATGGCAAGGACTTACAATCCTGTGGGCTGAGTGTACTTGCCAGTCGATGGCGTGGTGAGCTCAATTGTAGTCATTGTGAATGTGTATGATTAAAATTGAATGCAAAGGGTATCTCAAAGTTCGTTCAGTTGGACTTGTTTGCACAAAGGCGATGTATGAGGGGAAAGAGGAGAGAGGAGAATGGCGGGGAGGGGTAGAGTTTTATGTGTCTGGAGGCAAGACCTTTGTTACCCGGACCCGACAGGGAAGGGAAGCTACAACCTGGTAATTATTTCCATCCCCTCGAGGCGAATAGTGAGAATTAGTCAGTCTTGGTGAGCCCGGTAGTCCTGCAATGTGCGTTACTCTAAACCGTTTGGTGACACTTGGTGGAGCCTAGTTGACCTTCATGATCACGATGGATGGCTGTGAGAGGCCCTAGATGTGGAGAGAGCTCCACGAAGCTGTTTAGCTGTCTCGCAGCTTCCGGGGGATGGGCGAGGGAGAGTGGGAGAGTGGGAGACCAGGCAAGGATCGGCCCCTGGTATTGCCCTTTGGTCCATTGCTCCTTTTCGTCTCTGTTCCAAAGAGTTCTAGTTTTGCTGTAGCCACAGTAGTAGTAGGGTTGGTATGCAATGGACCAACGGCCGTCAAGGTGATCCGTCAGAGCGAGGAGGGAAGGGAAGGGCAGGGCATAGAGAGAAGAGCAAGCCAAAGCCAAAGCCAAAGCCTAACAAAGCCAAACACCGAAAAGGGGTGTAGCCACCCAGCTATGCGGAAAATTGACATCTCGGCTTCCCGTTACCCCTCCATGAACACCGTGCACGATAACCACCATCAAACCATCTAACCTTCTAATCATCTCTCCGCTAGCACTACGCGTCACGGTGCATCGCTGATCCGAGCACGTCTAGACTTCTTGCCTCATGATCTTCTTGTTCATCCGAAGCAGCTCAAAGCTTCAACGAGACCCCGAGATGCCCAATATATCTGCTCTTATGTCTGGTAATTGTCCACCCAGATCCCCCAGTTTCGGTGATAGCTATCTGCTGTGACATAACCTCGGCCCCTTTTTCACCCCGCCGAAGCCCCGCATCTCGCTAGACTTTCCCGCGAGCTTTCAACCTGGAGTTGACAGCGGAAGTGCTCGGTACTGTTTAATGACACTCCAACAAAACATCCAAGCAAGCAGCAGGATGCAATGGGAAGGGGAAGAGGGATGGTGCTAGGACAGGGTATCCTCATCGGTGATATCAGTAATCCACATAACTCCGTTCGGGCATAAGAATAATCGCACTTTGCTCGGAATCCAGTCGCACAAGGAAAAAGAACAAGCACCAAACCCCTCCCTGCCAATTCAGATCTCGCAAATCACATCCATATCCAGAAGAAGAATCTCAAATACTTCCTAGTTTCCATTTTCAAACCCCAGAAACGCCATTCTTCTCCCAAAAGAGTATAGTATCGGGATAGTTCCGCTCAGCCTCTGTTCTGCACACTCCTGTAGTTCTTAACGCCAATCCCGAAGCGAAAGCTCCCATTCGACAGGTCCAGAGCTTCCGTTCCTCCAGGTCATGCACGAGGAGTTCAACCGACCAAACAACGCCGCTTTTCTCCACAGATCTGATCTGATTCTGGGCTTTATGGCTTGATATTCTTGAAGCTAGGCGTTACCCTTCTTCAGAATTCCAACAGAAACTTACTCGTCTGCATCGGTTCGATGCGTCAACCTAGTTCCCCTTGCCTCACATACAGCTAGGCTTCCCCGCACACCAAAGCGGATTGGCCCACGCCTCAACGTAACTTTTTCTCTGGCTTACATCCTACTCGGAATGGCTTGAGACTGGTCTCCGGATCGCCGAAAGGTGAGAAAATAGGCTTGTGTGGGGAACAGAGACATGCAGAGCTAGGTTGAGCCCGGTCTGTTGGTTGGTCTCTGGGGTACCGGGAATAATTGGTTCTGGAACACGAGGAAGGAGGAGGGGGTAAGGTAGAGAGGGACGAGGAGCACGGAATTAACTTAGGCTTTGGGAAGGATGAGCTTTGTGATGGTGCTTCTGCATGGGAAAAGCAGCGAGAGTATGGTTGAGGACGTCGTCTATACTTGCACCTCAGCAGATGAAGGGGAAGATACACGTGATGGATGTGATTTGAATCACGATTTAGGACTTCCAGCTCTACGGTAAAGGATGATGGGGATTTCAGATCTCAAAGATGATTTGATATCTTGATGTCTCAAGGCCGAAGCGGGATTCTTAATGATGCTCATATACGGAACACCTACTTGCACCATTCAAAGATGATATGAGGAAAGGAAAACTATCAAGAGGACAACACTACTCAACAACCGCCTAGGTACAAAATTCTCGAAAGAACACTGCTGTCACTAGACGAAGTCCTCAACGCATGCTGGGACATGGGCCGTTTGGACTATTGTTCACGGAACGCTTCGGAATCCATTCCACGAGCTTCCGATTACCAGCTTCAATTCCGGTCATGCACTCAGGAGTTGAATCGTCTTGGGGTACAGTAGAGCCAGTATGGAAGCTTCAGTACCCGTTACTGTGGACTTTTCTGTAGCTGTTACTTCACCTCTCGGTACTTTATAAAGTGAGTCAGCTGTCTGGGTAGTGCCCGGTCGGACAGCTTTTGACAAAGAACTTTGCCCATCTTGTGAAACTTCTCTCAATGGTCTACGTATGGTTTCCTTTTCGGTCTTCGGTCTGATTTCTGTTCATTGAGCGTACTGCTTGTTCCTTCTGAAAATTGGTTTCTGCGATTCAGTAAATAACCTCTATTGATAAATCTTTACGATATTTGTCAAAGGGTACGGAAGAGAAGATCGATTTGACATATAAGCTTTCTTCTATGTTCCAATTTGGAAGTCGAGTAAAGTTACGATGAATGCAAGAACGCGTATGTCAGCACTCTCATGTCTTTTTCTTACAGCCCAATATCTAGAACTTGTAATCTTATGGGAAAGCTTCACATATCTACGGTAGCAATGGGCAGAGCCAAGTTTTGCAGAGAGTTGGGAGGTGATTTCATTGATCATGGTCATTCATCAGGTGTACCCGAACCCACTACAAGCAGCTCCCACCTACACACAAAGATTTCCAGCATCCCAATACCATTTGATTAAGCAGGTAGTTCTGCTCCTCTCCCTTCCCCTTCCCTTTCCCCTTCCCCTTCCCGATCCCCCAAATTCAAACTCCCCCAAAGCCCTTGCCGAATCCTCCGCCCAACTCATCGGTCCCTCCGGAATACCCTCAACCCAACTCTCAATCTCCTTCTCCCAACTCTCATCCACGTCCACTTACTCAAACCCCTCCTCACACTCCTCATCCAACTTCTCCTTCCGCTCCTCAAACACCCTGACAATCCTCTTTCTCTTCTCATCCTCACTCATCCTCCTCTCGCTTCCCCTCTGCAACTCCACAACACGAATCTCCTTCACATTGCGTACGCACTGATCCAACAACCTCTGGCTCGGAAACAAACTGCCACGAGCAGCGCCACCATCCAAGCCTGAAACCTCTCTCAAATTTCCACCTTCCATCTCACCCGAAACACCCCCAGAAACAACACTAATCTCCACTAACACCTCAAACCACCCAAACAGCTCATCCTCCTCATACTATCTATCATCCAGATTCGTCGGGTGCTCAACCCACTCCTCATCTCTCCTCGCTATATCACCAAACTCCAACACCAAACGAGTCGGGCTCCTGGTAGTGGTGCTGGTGGTTGTGGCCTCGCTTGCCTCGCTTGCCGAGCTGACAATCAACCTCTCGCACTTCCGGTACATCTCCGTACAATCCTCATTGCCGAGTCGCTGGGCGAACAGCACGGTGTTGGATGGGACGTGGAAGAGGAGGGTGTCGATGGACGATGTATGTTCCGGTGAAGGAGGTGAAGGAGAGGGGGGTGTAGTGGCGGAGGGTGAGGGTGCGGGGGC
>JGI24512J20087_1000130_pt1 | contig 138791 bp, 138 predicted proteins | sample LinPmetageLP35_FD_20087 | JGI IMG/M metagenome (IMG submission 20087) | reverse complement strand
GATTTGATCAAACCGTTCTTTTATATCAAGTCTACCCTTATGCCTTGAGTGCTCCCTCTCTTGTTGTGTGGTTGCTTGGGATTTGCCCCTCCACAATATAATATAATAAAAATAATAAAGATTTTCTTAAAACCTACAACTAAGTTATCAAAAAGGTAAGGAGAGATAGGGGTTAAATACAAAGGGTTCCCGAGGTAATCTCGCTTGGTGGAGCTATTACCCGATTAGGAAGTGCAGCTCCCAGAGCCTCAAGAACCTGTCTGTCGTCACAAGCGCGGCCGAGCTTCATACTCAATACATTTTATTAAAAATACTTTTTTATATTATAATTTATCACGTGCACAAACGTGGTTACTCTATTTCCGAGATATCTACTGTGTGAGGCAATTAAACCTAGTTAAGGTAACATTGCGCTTTGATTAACGCAAACTTAGTAGCAGCATTTCGGATAGAAATCTAAGCTCAAAGTAAGCTGCGAGGTCTTGTTCGAACTTCGCACTTCATCTGTTAAATTGTAAGAATCTGCACTTCCGAGCTAGATACACTCTTTACATCCTGTTAGCTGAAGTGCATTGTCTTAATATGTCCTCGTCCTTACCTGTCGCAAGTCCCGGATATCTTTACATACCAAGCAAGCCGGATGCTCCTATCTCTTCTACCTTTTTCCCAGCTACCACTTCCTTAGCGGTCTCATCCCACGAAGCTCTCGTAGTGTTTGTCAATGGACTAGGACTCCCAGCTGCATCGTGGAGTCTGGCAATTGGTGCTCTTCAATCGTATCTGCTCGGAGCTTGTCCAGCACTACTGACTTACGATCGCTTTGGGCAAGGTCTTACTACTACTCGGGATCCACTTGACGGACAGCCAGGCAAGGAACTTGGTCATGACCTGTCAGACGTCGCAAATGATCTCCACGAGATTGTCCTTGCTATCGCAGCGTCGAAATTTGGTATGCCGAGAACTGCAGTTGAAAATGGCAAGCTCCATCTGCTCCTTGTGTGTGCTTCAATCGGGGCGCCCATTGCTCGCCTTTATGTACAACATCATCAGGGGATCGTATCAGGAATGATATTTTTCGATTCGAACATTGCCAATGTTAACTATTCGGACTTTCTGCCTGATCCCGACTCACCTGGCTTCAATAACATCGCCTTACACTTAGATGACTGCACCATAGAGGAATACCGAGAGGCGCGGACTAGGTTATCTCGCATGTTTGATCTGAAAGTGAAGAACGCCGAGTCTCTCGACCGATCCAGTTCGCCGAGCTTACTACCATACTCAAACTTGCCCAGGCTCGTAGGCACTGGCAACTCCGGTCCGTTGCTATGTGTCGTGGGTCATGATCCTGAGACGTTTGCGGAACTCAGCTACGAAATGATGGGGACTCCAAGGAGTCTGAGCAGGATCACAAATAGGCAAGTGGGGCTAATAATCTACGCATTCATAGACTTCAACTAAGCTAGTATAGGTACTGGGCAGAATACAACAAAGACCTGACACAGATCACCGACGAGGGCAGAAGCAAAGGCGTGGTGATTGCAAGAGGGTGTGGCCATTTTATTCAGAAAGATGACGCGTATTTCGTAGCAAAGCAGATCTCAAGTATGGTAAAGGAACTCGGATGGTGAGGTCACACTATGTAATTCGGGCCGAAACTTTCCGAGGGAACGATGTATATTTTTCACGCTAGCTGTAAAGTAGTCTCTCTTATTGAAAGCACCATTACCGGTAATAGACTTTTAGCTCACCATCCCATATTGGTGCTCTCATCAGGAGAAGACAACTGAGTCCAGTCGGTACTCGTGGGATCTTCACGCATCAACGTCCGATATTGGATCACCCACCCTTGGCAAGTGACTGTTCGATATCCTGCTCTTCAGGTTCTCTGAGCTCTCTTGTAGTTTTATCTACAGCTCCAAGGCAACAGAGTCTACCACGGAATCATCTCGCTCCTAAAGGGGACGACATCTGATTGCTGTAGTGAGGAGTGATATGTAAAGCGATGCGCGAATCAATGAGATGGGTTATCAACGCCCCCAGCTCATAAGTTCTATATCCATATCTTCAAGATTGCATCTCTCCTACAACATATACACAGCCCACAAAACACTCGGAGAATGTACAACCATCCTTGGCCAACCAGAGCAACCAAACAAACGCAGACTGGCTCTGTACAATTGTATGGACATGATCGATTCGTCAACTTAAGTGTTTCAGGCATTACTACGCCTCCCGGCCCAATTATCTGCATGCTGCAGGCTCAAGCTTACTGCTCGTAGCCAGCATGCAACGTCAGCCCACTGGGAAACATTAGGACAACTGGCAACGAGTAGAGCGGTTAGAGGAGGCCCAAGACCCTCAGAAAGGCATCGTCATCTGCGAAGCCTCTCAAGACTGAATTGAATAAGCCTCACATCAGCTACCAATATTGCGGTGTGGCAGCTGGACAGAATTTTATAGCAATTACCAATCAGGAAGCAGAAATGGGTGTACGAAACGTGAGAACGAAATGTGACTAGATCAATATCCGTAAAGTTGCCAGAGGATGGCAACGTGGCCGGAAATATAACGGAGCGCCACTCACAGGAGCAGGAACGTGGCTGTTGTTGCTTGATAGTGTTCAATGAAATCGTATTGGTATTCGCTTAACGCCCCACTAAATATCCGGAAGCCATGTTCGTACATTAACAATACAGCAATTCAAAATCCCGGTAGCCTAGAATTGCAAGGCTTCAAATCCACTTGAATCCATCGATCTTGACCTCCTTTCTTTCCTCGCGCTTCTTCTTGATCAAGTTGAGTTCCTGTCCACTCTTAAATGCCTGTTCCTGCTGAACAGCCAGTTTGGCAACGTCAATATCACGAGCGTCCTTCCATTCAGCGCCATACAATCGCTTGTACATATCGTCTGTTCCGCTGTCCATATCTTCCTTCCACCTGTGAAGAGCCTCGAGCTTCTGAGATGCTACCCAACTAGCTCTTCCGTTAGTGCTTGTCTTCATGCGCTTCAACCTTTCCCCTGCAGCAATCTCTGAACCAGCAGCCCGAGCCTTGCGCTTCTTTTCATCTTCCTCCTTCCGACGAGCCTTGTCGGCGAGATATCTGAGACTGTGACCCAAATCCTGCTTGTCATGGGGAATTGGGTTGACATCTAGCGGTGGTGTTGTATAGAAGATGACTCTGCCATATTCATCATGGTGAAATTGTGCTCGGATATCAGCTGGAATCGCACTGTGTGCCATCTCGGGTAGCGTATAAACTTCGATCGGTCGAGGTGGATGGTATACGGCGTGAGGAGTATGCAGATTTGAGACTGGTGCAGTTGGACGTGGTGCAGTACTGCTGCCCTGATAATGGTTGTATGTGGCAAGTGGGTTTGGTTGCTGTGCTATTGGTGTAGAGGTGGAAGTGTGTTGATAGGAATTTTGAGACTGGTAATGGGGTGTCTGAGAGACATTAGATTGAGAGACTGCGCCATGCGAGCCATATGAATTCTGGTGGTTCATGGGGGCTGGGGATGCTGAGGGCCGAGCCGGAGCGAACTGCTGGCCATAAGGAGTCTGAGGCACACTCTGGTTCGCCAGAGGCGATGGAAGGGTAGGGTTCGATGCAGTCCCGGACATGGCCGAGTCTGCTCTCTCGTACTGCAAGCGATCGCCTATTATCGGGCGGCGCACGGGTTCGGGCGAAGGAGGCGGAGGTGATGGGGTTGGCTCAGGGGGCGGAGATTCCTGGAGTTCATTAGCTCTACATTCTCCAAACACTTGCCAGTGGCAATGCGTGAGCCAGGTACTTACGTTCGACTCTCGAGGCCGTCTATGAACAGCTCCAACGATGGGCGGCGCGTTCGGAGCGCCCCATGTGGGTTTGGGAAGAGGGTCGTCGTCTTTGGCATCCTCTCTTAGAAGGTGCTTGATAGGACTGGGAACCTTTTTCATCTTTCTCGGAACATCAAATAGGTCCATTTCGTAGTCCTTGTCTCTGACTTCATCCGGAACACAACTAGCCCATGTCTTGATCTTATTCAGCTTAAATTTTTCTTCATTATACCGTGCCTCGCAGACGTAGACCTCCTTGTCCGGTGGAAATCCTCGGGGACGACCTTTATTGAACCGAGTGAAGAACATTACAAAGCAACGATCAACGACCTCTTCAATCTTGTGGTCTCTGTATTGACCAGTCTTGACGACTTCGTTTTCGAAAAAGTGTTTCTCGAAGCGATGGACCGTTTGCTCGGGTCGGTAATACCAGCAGGCGTTGATCCACTTCTCCCCTTTCGGATCTTGCCAGGTTCGATAGATCTGGGCAACAATCGGTTTCGTTACGTCGTTGGGGTTCGCCAAATGGATCCAGTCTCCCACTTTCCATATCTCATTATTATAGAGAATTTCGGGCACTGGAAGTCGACCGTCGTCGTCCACGAAATCACTGTCGGGCTTCTGCTTCTCCTGCTCCGCCAGAACTCTAGCTTCGTTCTGGAGATCAACAGCATCCTTGTAAACCTGACTATCCTCAAGGTTATATGTCTTGGCGTTCTCGAACATGAGTTCCAGGTCCTTCAGCGCTTGGTCAACTGAGTGATATTTCTTCCTCTTTGCCTTTTTCTTGATCAAGTCCATCGCGATCGGATTCTTAATCTCCTGATAGTACTCTGGCATCTGAGATTTATCCGGTAATCTCTCGAAGGGGAGGATCTTGAGGTCACCACTACCAGAATGCTTGAATTTGCGCAGGCCCTTCAAAACAGAGTTGATTCTGGCCTCCATGGGAGTATGGACCTTTGGTGGACGTCCACGCTTTTTCTGAGATTCGGGGTCGTCCTTTCCACCATCTTCTCCCTTAATATCGCGCTTGACAGTCGCAGAGGATCTCCTATTCTTCTTTCGATTTCGTCGCGGCCGATCGTCATCCGAGTCATCGTCGTCCTCTTCATCTTCATCCTCGTCATCATCCTCATCCAGCTCTTGTTCCTCGTCTTCAGGCAGCGGTGGCGGAGAATCTTCAACTTCGGGAATCTCTCCAAGATCTGGCAACTCTGCATCCTCAGCAGGGATGTTCTTGTTACCCACAAGTTTTTGTAGCTCGGCCTTGAAAAGTTCTCGGAGAGCGACTGCATCACTGTAGACTAGAGCGGAGGGACGATTGTAAACCTGGGCGTTGTGGCAGATAAGAGCAAAGTCTCGAACGAAGTCTTTGAAATTGGAGTATTGTTTCTTGGAGATTTTGGCCTGCCTTGTGTGAGTGATCATGTATGAAAGCTAGTATGTGGTAGACATACTCTGAGAGTGCTGAATGCAATAGGCTCCTTGATGATCTCATAGTAGTCTGGCAGTGCTCTCTTGCTGACAACACGTTGAAAGCTGCTGGAAATCTCGCGGCCCCTGTATAAGCCTAGTCAGTAGGGATGAGGCAAAGGGTAAAGCAGCTCTTCAACGTACTCTTCGTCGCGATAATTTGTCAGGCGATGAAGGATCCCATTCATGGCTTCAAAATCCTTCTTTGTAAGTCCACCAGCCATCGTCTCTTTTAATGGTGTAGGCGGGGGTACAGATGCTGTGGCAGAGCCAGAAGCAGGTGCTTCAGGACTAGGAGATGGCTCTGCAACAGTCGCATTGTTCTCGGGAACAATTGTCTCCTCAGCCTTGATCTCTGTTTCAATCTTGGGCTTCACTGCTGGCGCAGTATCTACAGATGCCTGCGACGACATCTCGAGAGTTCCGAAGAGCTTACACAACTGTTGTGGTTGGCAATTCGGTGTCACAGCCGGCGCAATGTGGTTGTTGGGATCTTAAGGTTCGCGACGACGCGCGCGCTGGACATGTTCCCGGAAAATGATGACTAAAGCCGACAGCCTCGCCTCCAGGAAGCCTTCAACCCGGAGACCGTAGATCGATTTGCTTTATCAACGAGCTGTGAAATTTTCCCTATCTAGGTAGCCATTGATCCCATTGGAGTTCCCGCATGTGGTACAGCAATATTGATTTCTGAACGGCCCAGGTCGTCACCTTCCTCTTCCCCTCATGCCCATCTACTAGCGAAGTTGCCCTCTTGTTGTTTATCGGTTACCGGGCAAAGCCTTGTCCTTGCCACTATTAGGTATTGTATACATCACTGACATACAGTACCTATACTCCTCTCATCATGAGAGATTCACTTTGTGATCAACTCAATTAACTATTCACTGTACATTACATAATATCAAATCCGAAGCGTTAAATTACTACATGGACATCACGGCACTAAAATTGTCCTGTTTGACATAACCTTGAATGCTTTCCTACTCACCATACATAACCCCACTACCAGCATGCGAACTCGAGTTCGAGCACCTGCGGGAGCTTTCACCATTACTCTCCCAGACGATGCCACAGTCGGCGACCTAATCTCCCATATCGCGGAGAAGACATCCATCGCGCGATTCGACACAAAGTACGGGTATCCCCCGCAACCCCTCTTGTTGGAACAAAGCGATAAATCATTACCGTTGACCGAGCTGGGCGTGAGACTGGACGGGGAACAGCTTACGATTAGCCAGAAGGATGATACGCCCATGGACAAAGGGGACACAAAGGCTGCAGGTGTGCAAGGCGTTTCCTCAGTACAAATATCGGGGCAACGACGAGATGGAGGTCCTTCTACAGATTCCAAGGAAAACAAACCTGTAGCTTTGAAGAGGAAAGTTATGGAGGGAGACGTTCCAGAGCTACCGATGCCAGGTAGGGGCACCACTGTCGGTAAGTGTCAATCAAATAGAGCTATAACCGTTCGGCCAAATCTAATAGCGTCAGTCCTTCGAGTGATGCCCGATGATAATAGCTGCCTCTTCCGAGCCTTTGGCACAGCAGTCCTTCCAGGAGATGACCAGAGCATGACAGAGCTTCGGTCCATCATAGCTACAGCTATCCAGTCCGATCCAGAAACATACTCCAAGGTCGTTCTCGAACAGGAGCCGGATGACTACTGCAGATGGATCCAGACACCTGATGCTTGGGGAGGTGCTATCGAGATGGGAATAATGGCGAATTACTTTGGGATTGAGATCTGCAGTATTGATGTCCAAGTAGTCCACCATTTGATCTTGCCAAAGAAAGCAAGCTGACCTAGAGTAGTCTCTGCGGATAGACAAGTTCAACGAAGATGCTCTGACTAGATGCATACTCGTGTACTCTGGTATCCACTACGATACTATTGCTGAAAGCCCGATGACTACAAACCCAGAGTTCGACACAAAAGTATGGGGGACAGAAGATGATGAGATTTTACAGGGGGCTCTGGCATTGTGCAAGAAGCTACAAGCAAAGCATTACTTTACTGATACGGGGGGGATGGCTATCAAGTGCAATGAGTGTGGTGTCGTTGTTTATGGGCAGGGCCAAGCGAGTGGGCATGCTCAACAGTTCGGGCATTACGAGTAAGTGTTATTCCTTCTGCTTGCATGCTGTTGGACGGTGATAATACACTGATATTTCTTTACTGGTACTGTGCTGTCCTCCACCTCAGGCAACAGGGGGTTTCTCTTTTGAATGTCATACTGATTGCGAGCTCTTTCACAGTATGGCTGAAGTACCGACATAATATCTCCATGGAATCGAGGCATACGCTGAACGAAGCCTGGCAACATCATCCTTGAAGAAGAGGATCAATCGAAGTTCTGGCTGGGTCCGAAATAGCGCGAGGAAGCAACGTAGTACAGGATATCAGAGGGATCTCACTGTCTCTATTGGCAATGGAAATTCGCCCTCGAGTTCATGGCACAGAAGATCTGCCGCTCATACATAAAATAGAGGAAAGAGACTCAAGCAATTCCTCAATTTTACTGCACGGCATTGGTTGAAATGAATGTCTGCACGTGCTTCACCCAATTGGCCAATTTGGTGGAGTGACTATTGGTGTGTTGCTGAAATGCTGTGCTTAAGGCAATGGAGCTCAGATGTACCCAAAGCTTCATACAGAATTGTGGATGTGACCCCACGCCTATTCTAGTGGTTTTTATAACTTACTCGTCACTCTGAATCTTCAGGGCTATGTGTGAATGTGGACAGAGAATGTAATTGGTAAGGTAGTCAAACTACTACCAGTCAAAGTATGTACAAGAAGGCGACCAAAATTGATCCGGTGAGAAATGAAGAAGAATCATCCCCTATTTTTCATCCTCCCAGAAATAAAACATCAAACAATAAAGACATGACCATAAAATGTACCCAATCCACAACACATTCTCCGTTTTGCCTAGCCTCTCCGAGTACCAAACGCCAAATCAGCCATATTGGAAGTGAGAGCACATCCTGGGACCTGGAATGTGCTCTAGTAATAATAGCGCGCTGGAGACAATCCTTCAGCCGGGAAATCTAACCGGATGGAGGATTGGTTCCACCCATGCCCCAGAATTGCTCGGCCTCGAACTGGAAACGGGTGTTCTGCTTCCACATGTCGTTATAAGCCGTGAAGAGAATGACCGACTCTGGGTTGGAGGCGAAGGACTTCTTGATGGAGCTGATGGCAGCTGCTTGATTCGGGAGCGATGCAACGGCAGCTCCATTGGAGATGCCCTTCCATGGCCATCCGGTCTCGGTCACAACAATTTTTTGGTTCTTGTTTGCTAGCTTCTCTTGGAGGGTGGGGATCTGGGTGGTCAAGAAGTTTCCAGATTCCGCAGCAGCAACATTACCATCGAAGTATGGATGGCAATTGACGGCGCAATAATCAGAGGCATCGCAAAGAGAAGGATTGGCACGTGAAGCAACCAGGGTGTCAACAGTGACAACATTGCCAGTGTAACCAGCGGCCTTCAAAAGTCCGCGAACGGTTCCGATAGCCTTGACGACGGTGGGCGCGTCAGCAGCTCCAGAGTTGACGAGTTCGTTGCCGACGGAGATCGTATCAAAGTTGCTCCAGTCGCCATTGGCAGCTTTTACGATAGTATCGACTTGGGAGCCAAGGTTGTTAAGTTCGAAGATACCAGCGAAGAGCTTGATCTTGCGCGCCTTGACAACGGCGAGAACATTGGCGACTTGGTCACAGTCAGTACCGTAGGTTCGGATAAGCTTGTACTCGGTAGAGATGGACTTGAAGTCCTCCTGGACCTCATTGAGTGACTTGCACGCGCCACTAGCCTTGTAAGGCGAGTAGACAAGCCCGAAGCCTGTGTCTTCTCCGCTAGAATAGGTTGGAGTAGATGCTGGAGCGGACGTTGTCTTGACAGGTTCTGAAGCAGCAGAGTAGGACACCGCGGGAGCTGCAGCAACGTTCTCAGCGGCGGGGGCAACTGGTGCTGGTGCAACGGGAGCAGCTGGAGCTGGGGTCTGAGCTGGAGAGACTCCCTGGGTAGTGGTGGAGACTGGCTTTCCGTCCGCATCAACATAGACGATGACCTGGGGAGCGTCTGTAGCCTCTGCGTAGACAGTGTTGACAACGGTCACGACCACATCTCCGTCCTTCTTCACCAGCTTATGCTCGTGGGCATGGCGACGTCCTAGATATATTAGTCATGTGCCCTAGCAGAGAGAGCCGGCAACATACGGTGAGGTTGTGCAGCGGCGAGCTGAAGCAGCGGCAGGGCTGCAATGAAAGTGGAATACTTCATCTTGCTTGAAGTTCTAGTTGGACAATTCTATTTCGTGGACGCGTTTCGGGAACTGTAACCGACCCGCGGTTAGTACCAGGTTTTTGTTTTGAGAGGTTCCAAAAGAAGGTGTTTGAAGCTGTTTAGGTGGAGAAGACCTCGGAGACGAGAAATGGAAGAGTGGATATAGAGAGGAGTTCTATGTCGGCAACTGCGATCGAGACTTATATGACTCCAGGCCAGGAACGATTCACAACAAAAACAAAAATGACGCAGAAGCAACGACTGACGCGACCACGACAACCACCACATACCTAAGGAATGAATGCCAACTCGGGCAGTAGACGACTCGTAACTTGCTGATAAGGAGTGCAGAAGCGCAGACTCGATACAGAATGAAAAAGGAATGCTTCAAACTGTTGTCGAGAGCTGGCGATCAAAGAAGGAGCGAGTGGTTGGTTGATGTTCTTTTTGATGAAAAGATCAAAGGAAGGGAAGGGGATAAGCAAAGCAAAGCAAGGAGTCGTCGATCCACCTGGGAGAAGGATAGAAGATAATGTTTCGCGCGTCGTCAAGACGGTGGGTCGTTAGACGTCCAAGGAGGGCAAGGTTGAGAAGCGTATTCGAAGATGGAATGCTGGGGGCGTGGAGCGAGAGCCGACCTTCTTGTAGGAGAGATTTTGATCAGCACAGGGATCTGGGCAAGGACACGCAGAGCATGGCGGCATGGCCTGGGCCCTGGACCTTCTGGCTTCTGGGGGGTGGTGAATGGTGATAGTGGGGCGGAGAACAGAACAATGCTGGAACTTGGCTTGGCTGAGAAGGACAAGGACGCTACAAAGCGAGCCGAGCTGTTGGGGTTGGTACCTTCCGTACCTGCAGCTGCAGGTGAGAAGAGCAGGGAAGGGAAGGCAAGCGATGGGATGATGGCTGGATGGCTGGATGGCCGCGGGATTTTACAGAAACTAAGAGCTGACATGGTGATCATTACTGTTGGGGGATCATGGTCATTCATGATCATGAACCATGCTGCCATGATGTTGCCGCTGCCGCTGCTGCTGCTGCCCTAGCTGGTGACTTTACAGTAGAGTTCGAGGGTTGGAAAGGAACAATAAAGCAGCTCCTTCGCCTGACAAGAATAACTTGCCTGCTGCGATCTGATGTCTATTCATACATACCTACCATATTGCCTACGTACACTCGTATCTAGGTAGAAGCAGTACTGTTACTACTATAGGAGTGTAAGTACCTACCTAGACAGTCATCCTCTGCTACGTAGTGCTGCCCCCAAAACATGCCTCTAGCTTTATGTAGCCTGCAGTTTCGTTCCTCAGGGGTGCCCACTACAGCCCCGGACGACTTGACAACTACCATCATCCACTTGGACTGCTAGAACTGAACTCGAGAGATCGATCATTTGATGGCTGTGAGCTCGCTTATCAGCTGAGTTTCCCCTCTCCCGCATGTGTTTTCGGCGGGACATCTTTAGGTAGGCTGGTAGGTAGGTAGGTCCCATGGATCTGGCGTTTCTGGGAATGAGTATCATTCGTCCAACAAAGCAAACATGCACATGCGGTGATGCCGGCCGAGGAGGGCATCATCCACCTCCTCTCGAGTCTCGACGGTTGTTGTCGTTACGGTAAGGTAAGGTACCTAAGGTAGGTACAGAACACATCCTTGCCGAGCCCACTATTTTCATTCCACTCACCTCACCCGCCGGCAGCGATACGGTAGGCAGGGCAGGGCAAATCTGGATTTTCGCGCCATCCTTGGCCCGAGCTTGGCAGGGCGGGCGGAAATGTACAAGGGTGTCATGAATGAAGTGAAGCGAAGAGATGCTTTTGAGAAGGATCTGATAGAATCATAGACTGACAAATAAACAAGTCCAACTATTGTTTGCGCGAGATGTTCGGACGTTAAGGCATGAATCAATCAATCAATCAAACAAGCTTGGACTTTCCATTGCGGTCGGATGGAAACAGTTGGATTGGAAGAGGGAAAGGGCCAAACTTGTTGGCAGGCTGCGCTGCTCTGACAGCTCGATCGGGGCAAGGTTGAGGTTGAGCTGGGCAAGAACTTGAGGTGAGGTGGGGGTGGGTGAGGTGAGCTCTGGTAGACTGACTGCTAGGGCACTGGGCACTGGGCAGGGATGATGGTTCGGCCCCTCCTGGTCCTGGTCCTGAACTCCTAGCAGGCTTTTCTTTTCAGGTACTGTTCCAGCTGCATGTGCGTGTGCATGTGGTTCGTTCCTGAATTTAGTGAATTTAGCGCCCCGCTGCTGTTGCTTCCGGCGCCTTCTGTTCGGCTCGGCTGTACAACCCCTCCCCTCCTTCCGCTGCCTTGCAGTGGGTGTACTTTGGGAGAGTGACTGTGGGCAGTGTGGCAGGGAGGGCTAGGAAGAAATGGATTGAATCTTCCGTTCTTCCACTTCATTTTGATGTTGAGAATTTGACCGCAAGAGAATGATGAACGAAACTAGTTACCCAGAAGCGTATGTCAAGTCGGACAACGCATCGCATCACCAGAGCGCCACTCCGTCGTGGAGTTCTGGACAGACCTCCACATCGTATTGACCAGTTCGAGGTCAATGGGACGTCCTGTGAGTTTCATGGTGCTTCACCTCTAACACGAGATGCTGGGCATATGGACTCTGGATGAACCACCACCGCTCGAGACAGCGCATAACACAGTACAAGTAATCCAGTACCTGGCATCCACTGCTGTCGTCTCTCTTCTCGGGTCTCTTTTTTATTCAAATCCAAGAATTCCATATCATACATTCCAGAAATAACATAACAAATGAGCAACAACAAGGATACAGCCGCCGATCCAGTCTCATCCTTCAAATATGTCTCACCCTCGCACTGCAATGCTCCACGAGAATAGATAGTGAAGCCTCAGCCTGTTCTCCGGCAGAATTGACCACATCCCAAACTCGACTCAGCAAAAGACCCCAATTACGCGGGCGCGTATGTTAGCGATGTCCTTCAAGCGCCCAAGAGAATATAAGATTTCTCTCGATCAGCCTGACCCAGCGCATTCCAAATCAGCTGAGAGCCTCAAACCTCGCGAGAATGTAATATCGTTTATCTCGTATCAAGCGCTGCTGCGCCCAAAGATATGACGAAAGTCCCAGACCTCAGCATGCCTCACTTGAATACGTCCAGCTAGGTACGGCCTCTTGTTTACTCGAAAGTCCAACGACCCAGTTGGGCACCGGCCATGAACGCTCTCGCGCGAAAGGACAACTTTCTTTTTGCGGGCTGACGGACTGAACGTGCCAGGAAAGGAATTGGTACGCTATTTTGAAGACTAGGTAGCTATGACTTTTGTCCGGCCCTTTTGTCGTCGGACCTGCAGATGACATGAGCCGGCACAAAACATTTATGCACGCGGAAAATCTCCATCGCTTGCCTATGCACGCTGCAAATGCGACCTGCTTCTTATGGACATAGGACCCAACATGACCGATTTATTCAGCATGTGAAATTTCTCAACGGCTTTGGCAGCTGTCTGAAAGGCAATAATGATCTGGTAAGTTGCCTCTTTCTCACTGCCAGGTACTGATGCTGCGTTGCACCGGGGTTTTTCTAAGGGAGCGTTGTGGTGGGTATCTCCAAAAATTGGCGGGCATCCCTGTGTAGGGATGTGCTTTCCAACCCTATGATCAAGTAAGGCAGAGAGGAAATCAGAGTCGCCATCGAAGCTGTCAATTGGCGTCAGCTATGACAAGTATAGAACCATATTTTGATCTTGGTTTTCAGTGCTCCCTTCCCGAAGATTGTCAGGCCATCAAGGAAGTGATGCTCTTTCCTAGATCTGGGCCCAACGGAGGACTTCCTGATCTCATGACTCTAATTTTCCGGCCTGATCCGAGCAGATCCAGCTCCTTCTTCGATCAATAGTTGGTTCAATAGAGGCTTCCATAGGGGGCACATATTCCAATTGGGCAGGTTCTGACAAGATAAGGGAAGAATCGTAGTAGACTAGTGATTACTCCTCCCTCTATCGCGGAGAGACCACAAGAGTCTTCTTGCTACAACTCACACTAGGGAATTTCAAAAGCAGCTTTTACCAGATCAGCCGAAATATCTAAGCCAAGATGTGAGTAGACTCCTCCCGGATCGATCCATTCCAAAGATGCAACTTTTCTGGGCCCGAACATAGCGCCGTTCCACACTTTTGGTCTCGGTCGTAATCGAGGCATAACGCGGAGTTCGAGCGGATCGTCTACTTTATTTGTCCAGCGGTGGCTTTGACTCTTCTCCGGAGGCGGCGCATTCTATCGTACCCTCGGGAGGTTGTTTTGAATTGCTGTTACTTTTGCTTCGTAAAATTCCAGTCCAAGCACTGGACTGCAGATGTCCGACTCTGTCTATCGGTTGTGAAGCAGGTTCTCAAAGTCTAGCTCTTCTTTAATATCTGGCTCAACATAAGTTGATACGACATCTTCTCAAGTGCTATTTTGCTTGTTCGGTTCGAATTTAAAGACACCTCTTTGAAGAAGTTCTAGGGTGGATGGAGCAATTCTCTGTGGCTTGTTCCGTCGCGCAAAGGCTCACCACCCGGATATGCTCTTCCCCTGATACTACAAAGCACCATTTCATGAGGATATCAATGCCTACAGTGCAGACAAAGACATCTCCGTCCGTGGGATGCGTGGTGTATATCTTGAGAATTATCAAGCAAGGAGATAGATACATCGACCAGTGTATTCATTCTTCTCGACAATCTCAGCAAGTCCACTGTGAAAAGGTGAGGATAGTGAATCCAAAATAGACAGTCACATCTGTGCGCTGAAGCAGAGAATAATCTCCCCCCTTATAACGAGCAGGATAAGTGGCTACTCAAAGGCATAGGCTACAAGGTGTGGCATGGGCATGAATTACGCACAGTGCGGGAGATCCTTTCGGATGTTGCTGGTAGGGCAATGACTGGGATATTTGATAGACGTTCTGGGGCTTCGAGGCATTACCGCTGTTCATGTCTCGCAAGACATAGAAGTGACTACACTATTAGCATGTCGCCGAAGACGCAAAATAATTGAAAGCCTTGAGCATAACACAAGCACAGATGCAAGGCTAAATTACAGCAATGGCACTTTCATGGCCACATTACACATTATATAAATTCGCTAAGCGCCCGTAGTTCTAGTAGTGTACAAAAATGCCCAGAGAAGTACTATATTCTCGTGAGAATTAGGAAGTAGCAGGTAGTGCTAACTTGCTGCTACTCTTCTTGGTCAATACCTTAGTGATTGCATGCCTAATGGTAACGCCTGCCTTCTCGATCTCTTTCTTCGTAAGACCCGTGGTGATGCAGACCTTGAGAGCAGGTTGTAGCTTCCAATCCTCATCTTTACCACTGCTTGGGCCGACTGGCATACTCTTGAGACGAGTGATGAGAACTCCGTTAGCCAGAGACTATATCCAATTAGCTGTGTCCTCGAACTGAAAAGATCAAGCTCTTACCTCATCAACACACTCTTGAAGTACGCGCTCTTGCTCCTCGATAGTCAGTCGCCTCGAGTTCACAACATCGGGTTTGAGAACAAGCAACATGACTGGATTCTCGGGCGCGCTTGTGCAATGCACCCAGTCACTTCGAGGATCCAATTGAGCACGCATAGCCTTGATGTTTTCCCGGCACTGGACAAGGATCTCGGGTGTCGTCTGTAGCATGTTGAGGGTTTCGCTGGCGGTGGTAGCAAGCATGGCCGGCAAAGCGGCAGAGAATGTATACGAAGCAGCTGAAATTCGTTGATGCTCGACAACATCTGTGGAGCCAGCGCAGAATCCACCACCAGCACAAAGGGGTCCAGCAAGTGATCCGACCAGCATATCAACTTGTGAGGCATCTACATTCTGCGCTTCGGTGAGACCGCGACCGGTTCTACCGAGCACACCAAAGGACCAAGTTTCATCAAGCATCAGTCGGAACTTGTATCTAAGCTTGAGTTCAATCTACGTCTTTTGGTCAGCACAGCCCTTAGACCCAACCCAATAGAGGCTTCATACCAATTTTGGTAAATCAACACAATCCCCGACTGTCTCCGACAGACCCTCCGTGACGATGAATCTTCGGGTTAAGGGCTTCTTGGCTTGATCCTTGATGACTTTCTGTAATACTCGTTCGAGATCCTCCATATTATTATGTTCGTAGTATCGAATGGTACTTCTGCAGATTTGGAGGCCCTTTCGAATGGCATAGTTGACGGCACGATCTGCAACAATGATATCCCCTCTCTTGCAGAATGCCGGAATAACACTCGAGATGGTTGAAAAGGCCTGGGCGTAGACAATACAGCCTTCAGTACCCAAGCACGAGGCAATATCGGCTTCCGTTTTCATATGCACATCTTGAGTTCCATAGAATTGAGGCGGCCCACAAGGTCCAACGCCATATGTTCGCAGAGTTTGGATCGCCTTCTCCTTGACCTGTTCGTTGCCAACGAAGTTGTAGAAGTTGTATGATGCCAAATTCGTCACAGTCCGGCCGCTGGAAAGCTTGACTCGCGGACCTGTAGCACTGTTTTCATGTTAAAAGAAAGCGCCGAATTATCTTCTCGACAGACGTACCCGACAATCACAGGAAGCTTCTCACTTTCGGCTTCTTCGAATGAAGTCTGCGGAGCAACCAAGGGCTCTGGTGTCCATTCGTCCACCAAGTCGTCAATCTCCTAGTCAATTGTCAGGTTCTGTCTAACCACATTGCTGATGCAGGCTCACCTCTTCTGTAAGCTTCACAAAGTTCCCAGTATGCGTTGCATACGACGGCGAAAGGAGATATCGAATGAAGAAGATTACCAAGACCAACTCAATGGCGGATCGAACGGGGTCGTCTTGGTAGCTGGATTGGATGTACCGGATCAACATGGCCGAACCAGGGACTTTTTGGAATGTGCTAGTAATCTCGTTCACCGAACGAACCACAAATTTCTGAGCATCTTGGAACTCCATCTTGTCGATAGAAGATTTGTTGCGAATGAACGACGTGCAAAAGCCGCTTTCGCTGGTGTTTGAGAATCGACTCGAGTCGAAGTCGCGGTTGCTCCTGACCTCAAAATGTCGGCAGTCGCTTAAAAATGTCCGATGGAATGGATCCTGTGCATTGTACAACAATAAAGCTTACCTAAGAATTCACTGGAAGCTCGAAGGGAGAGTTTGACGTGGGGAGCATTCATGGAGAAGTGAAGAGGAATTTTGACTCTCACAATGAAGAAAAACCCAACGCCATGTTGGATAGTGAACGTGGTGGTAACCCAGGCAATGAGGCCAAGCGATGCGCACTGAACAGGTATACAGACAGACTCATGCATGCTCCAACTGCTTCCTGTCAAGCCAAGTAATGTGAATATATTAAGGATAGGATCTCTTCACTTTGCATAATTAAGTCTCTTTTCACGTTGAACATCAGTTTACGAGATACATCATCAATTTGTGTCAAGAGCCTGTATTATGATCCTGCTGCATCAAACTGCAACCATTTATCCAGCAGCGACCATCTCATAGCCACGCATGCCGGTGCACATGATGTCGTTGGTGCAAGACAGAGTGCAGAGAAAAGGAAAGATATGTCTATGCCGTTACCATGCAAACACCGAAAGCAAATACTAAAAAACACCACCATGACTACCCATTGCACCCAAAGTCGTTGAAATGTACCCCGCATCGACCTATTTATTATACAGTCCGGCAGTCCATTTTTACATGCTTCCCCTCTAAAACAATCTGATTCTCGCAGCAGCATCAGTGGCAGATGCAGATCCAGTGGAAGAGGCGGCACCACCAGCCTTACCAGTTCCCGTCTCAGTGTCGTTTCTTGTATCGTTGTTGTTGAGACCTGTTGGCTGGAAAAGGTACATGGTATCTGCCGGCTTCGCAAAGAGCGATGATGTGTTGTCGAGAATCATGGAACCGGCAACAATCGGACCAACAAGTAAAGCAAGAGCAACAACAAGCATGACGAAATAGAGAACGGCATATCTCCAGACGCGTCTCTTTCTAAGCTTCGATTGCTTCATAGAATAGATTGGTGGTCGAATTTGACGACTAGAAGTTGTTAGATGATGACGAGCACAAGGGAAGTAAGGGATACATACCTGGGTCGGAGCCAGAACAACATCACAGAGTGTGCCTTGTCAACCTGGGGAATGGCAAGGACGGGTAACATAATGAAGAGAAGAACATGGCCAAGAACGAAATCACCGGCGAACATTCCAAGCTCAGTAATCTTGCACAGGAATTCTCTGGCTGGTTGAGAGACGGAGTGCCATCCCATAGAGTACCATTTACCCGTCCAAAAAGCAATGTTGGATGTATCAGACTTGAATTCTCTGGTCAGAGCCAAAGAAATGATGAGTTTGTAGATGAATCGTTGTATGGCAGTGGCGGCGATCATTCCCAACAAAGCTTTCGCGAAGACGAATCCCTCCAGGAAGAACATGACCTCGAAGAACACCAGCAACATGACGACTGCTGTACCGTGAGCAATTGCTGCAAGAACGGTACCAAACTTCTTGCAGCACATGCTAAGCACCGGACCCATGCAACAAGCCATACCGAACATGGCGGCTAGGACACCAGCGTTGATAGCGATAGGTGCGAAGGCTACAATTGCAACTCGGATGAGAGAGTTGGTTGCATAAAGGGTGGCATCCGCGTTGCGACCGTCTTCTTGATCTACACCAACCTGAGCGTTGATGAAAATATATGGAATGAGTGTGACAGCCACGATGAGAAGGGGTCCGATGATTTCGCCGAAGAACAAGTTAGTGAATGGCACTCTGGGGACGTCACCGGACATCTTTGACGAAGGGTCTCCTAGAGCCTTGCGTTTATACCCAGTGATTCTGGTACGAGTCAAACGACAATACGCGATCCAAGATGAGGAATGAGAACGCGAGTTGCCTCTGGAAAGCCATCTCAAGAAGTCGCGGTAGTCGATAAAGAAGTCGTTCCAAGCGAACTGATGAGGATTGTAAATGAACGGAGACGCACACATAGCAAGGAGAGTGACCCAGAAGTAAATCAGAGCAGGTTGCCAGATGGTGAGAGTGGCAAAGAGCAACATCATCAATGATCGGGCACCAAGATAGATAGCCGGGCCAGCGAATCGAGAGAAGAGGACACCGAAAGGAATGCGGGCTGTAGCAAAACCACGACCAGTACCGATATATCTAGCACCTCCGAAGGACAAATCTTGCTGTACTGCGTTGGCGTAGATCTGGCAAACAAAGACCTCGAAGAATGGCGACAAAGAGCAGAATTGCTTTCCGAGACGGGTTGCGGCACGCCAGAATCCACGTTCTGTCAACTCCTGGACCACGAGGGGCACGAAAGAGATGAAGAAGACGATGAAGATGGAGATGATACAACGATATACCCAATCCAGAATTGGCGTGAGGTTGGCGCAACCGGTAGGGAACAGGGGATCGGTGATCGGAACATTGACATTGTAGTGACAGAGAATGGTCTGGTTGCGGAGAGCTCCCAGGTTGATCAAGACAATCATGAACATCTGAACAGATAACATAATGAACATGTTGTTCAAATGGAAACCGGGATGGGCATAGTAGAAGGACAAGAACCGATCGAGCGGGAGTTGAGTTCCCAAGTAGTAGTACTCGCGTGAGAGCATCTGCTCACCCATACCTGTTCCAATCTTTGTAGTGAAGTTCAAGATAGATCCGAAACCAAGATCACGACCCTTGCCGCACTGGTAGTACTCGCAATGCTTGATACGACCACCTCGGAGGAGAGCAGTCATACCGGCGTAAATATCCTCGTTCAAATGGAGACCCTTCTGAGCCTTGGAAACACCTCCTCGAGTAGTCATGAAGATACCGTTGAGGAAATCAGGATGTCCGTAATGCAACTTTCCGCCAATTGTAGCCAATGTACGAGCAAAGAGAGTACCGAAGGTTTGTTCCTTGCCAGCGGCAACATCTCCAAGGATACCAATGTTTTCCGAGAAAATGTACTCACGGGCTCCGAGAATAGCAACTGGGTCAGTCTTAGGGTTTTCAACCCCGGGCGTGTACGGCGAAACGTTTTCAGTGGTCATTTCCTCGAATTCGGCCAAAACACTTCTGATCTTAAGACACTCTTCGAGGTAATTGTCCTGGTTGGCGTCGATGAGCTGAATGTATTCACCGCGGTAGAATATGATAGCGTGATTTTGATTGTCGGACTTTCCATCACCAAGAATTGGGTTTCCAGACAGCTGGACACGGAATTTGGGACGACGCATACCATTCTCCATGATCTCAGAGTGACCATCAATCAGAGCAGAGTAGAGACGAGGCTCTTCACCTTCGACCAATGGAGCTTCTTCGTCCAGATAGGCAATCTGAAGATCAGGATAAGCACGGAGCAAGAACTCGGTGTTCTCCATCTCCTCCTTCTTGAACTTGGCATAACGTTGCATAGATACAATGAGCTTGAATTTGCGACGTGCCATGCGTTCCAGCTCGCGCTCGAGTTTGTCGGAGTTACCACCAAACATTTGAACAACTTCCGGGTTCTCAACACGGTAGAGCAGCTTGATAGCACGACTGTAGTTCATGAATCCAGAGATGGTACGATAGAGGGTCTGTGAGCGTAGAGAGGCCCAGATACGGGTACGAAGAGTGTACTCTGGAGCAGCTGACTTGAAACCTATGCAGTAGAATGGAAGATCATCAATCTTGCTCTTGGCAGTATCCTTCTCGTTCTTCTCGTAGTCGCCGTTGAATTGAGAGGTCTCATCAGCAAGAATCTTGGTATCCTTGACGAAGCAGTCCCACTCGTGAGGGTGAAGTTGCTTCAGATATTCGAGAAGCGTAACACGAGAGTATGGCTCATCCTCACGAATGATCTCGCGAAGGGAGAGAAGAATCTTCTCACTGTAATGAGGAATCAAAACAGTGAAGGTCGGCATATTATCGACTGGAAGAGGTTCCGGGATGGGGGTCGAAAGAGATTGGGCGAAGAAAGAGATACGACGCTCAGCCTCGCTCTGACTGGGGAAGAATTCCGTCTTGAAAGAATGATCTTCTTGTGAGACGAAGAACGTCGGGGCTCGTAAAGTACGCTTGCCTTCCTGCTCAGATGGAACCTGATGATAAAGCAACTTCTGAACATGGTCGATGGCGAGAAGATGCTCACGATACATGGAAATGACAATGGCGTTCCAGATCTGTGAGATCAGGACTTTGGGCTTGTACTTGATCTCCATATCGGTAGTAGCGAGTACCTTCGAATAGATACGCTTTGGCAGTCGAGAGAAGATGTTTCTCCAAGGAGTCCAGATGGAAACACCTAGGTAAAAAGATCGAGCAACGGAATAGACCGTGTTCAAAATGATGTACCACAAGAAAGTGTCCAGGAAGAAGAGACACAAATCGGTGATGAACATCAAGGCCAGCAGGATCTTTGGCTGGTAGTCGCAGAGGTATGTCTTGAGAATCTGATCTCCTTGACAGCTGCTGATCTTCATGGTTGACAGGTACCTGATAGGATCACGGAAGGACAGGGTCAGAAAGAAGTAAGACTCCACAAGCTTTGCAACAAAGACGCAGAGCCAGAGACCATAGGACATCCACATCTCATTACCCGCAAGGCGGGGATAACTGGCGGTGAACGTTTGACTGGCGACATACTGTCTAGAGTTCTTCGTCAAGTAACTGCCGAACAATCCACCAAGTGGCATGACGGCGAAGAAGAAGAATGAAGCAATAGCGATGAAAAATTGAACGATGCCAAGAATCAGGGAGAGCTTGTCCTTTTGCTTGTCCGGGAAGGCAAAGATATAGACACTAGGTCCGGCGTTGAGAGCGAACATGACGATGAGGAACATCAATCTCTTGGTAAGGTGCTGTGCTCCGGCCCATCTACGCGGAACGTAGGTCCATTCAGCAATGGTGGCAGAGATCATGATCAAGCATGCAACAGCACCACCCAATGCGGCAGCAGACCATTGTGCAGATCCTGGCGGTTGATTGTTTCTCTCTTGCTCGTAGTTCTTGACAAGCAGAGTCGGCGAGTTCTTTGCGGTGAAAAACCAGAAAGAGGAAATGTGAATGACCCAGATGCGGTTGAAGTTGACCAACATGTGGAACCATGATCGAGTCTCCTTGTAGGTTTTGAAGAACACCTTGTTCCAGTTCACATCCTTGAGCTTCAAGAATCGCTCCGCAGGTGGAAGGTCAACAATGCGGGACTTGTCCTCCATAACGATGAGCTCGATACCCTCGGGGTACCAGAAAAGCTGGTTGCAATCATCATATCCAATGATCTTGTTGTGGTCTCTCTCGCGACGAACGTACTTGCCATCCTGAATCTCGTAACCTTGGTCACGGCAGTATTGGTACAAGGGGGTGATGACGTTGTTGAGATAGGTGAACTCATCAACTGGCTCTACCAAATTCTGGCATGCAGGTGAGTTCAGGTAATCATCTGCGCACTTGAAAATGAAGCAGAGACATTCGGGCATGAAGCGGACTTGATTGGCCTCGCCCCAGCAAAGGAGATAGAGAGCAACTTGTCGAACGCGGTCGTGTTGAGACATTCGGTTCATGCGGGTCTTCCATCTGTACTCCGCTGCTTCGAGACTGTTATCCCCCTCAAGCTGTTCCAGCGTCTGGGCTTCATTCTGGGGGTCCATTCCCTGCTTCTTCTTTGCAGCACGTCTGGCTTTGCGGGTTCTGCGATTGGCCTTGCCTAACTTCATGTTGGCGAATCCGACTGCATCATCGAGATCGAGATGAGCGGCAAAATACCATTTTCGGTAATTGGCATTGTCACCTCCAATGTAGTCGGCGTGGAGAGAAAGCAGAGCTTGATTTGGGGTCATTCGAGAAGCGCGGGAGTCCAGGAGTGTCATCAAATGATCGTACATATTTCGCATACTGTCACGCTGGAAACCGAATTTGGCCGTGAGATCGAGGAAGATATCCTCTACCTCCTCCTTTGACAGAGGAATTTGAGCATCGGAAGTCCAGGCTGGGTACGGCTCGCGAGATCGCTGGCCGGCTGGGAGAACGTTATTGTAGTCCATACCGTAGTTTGGTGTTGATGCTCCAGACGATCTGTTACCACCGTATGAGATTTGCGACGAGGGAGGGCGGTAACCATTGCCTCCCATCTGGCTCTCGTTGTAGCTATTGTATCGCTCGTCTCCTCGGCCGTAGTAGTCCATGTCAGCAGCCCGAGCCATGTCCGATCTCATGGTGAAATCACTGAAAGTCTCTGAATCCTCTTCCGAATCTCCACGACGTCTGGGTTGTCCTTGGCCGTGGGGATGCTGCCCAGCAGCGGGTGCTCCTTGGTCGTAGTATTGGTCGTTGTAATATTCATCTTGGTATTGACCACCACGCTCATTTCCTTCATAGTAGCCTCCCTCTTGCTGGTAGGGGTTGTTGGCATCAGCATTGTAGTAGCCCCTGAAGTAAAAGTCAGCTTTCGTCCCCACAATTGTAGCAGTCTTGCACTCACGACTCATCATAATATCCATCACCCCCTTGGTGGTGGCCTCCATGGCCCTGATCGGCATATTGGCCTCCATTGTGATCGTAGTACTGTTGGTCGTCTTGATAATACGAATCAGTGTTTCCTTGTTGGTGATGGCCGTAGCCGTCGTCGTAATGACCCTGCTGCCCAGCAGGCTGCTGAGGCGGGTGTCCCGACATGATTGCGTTCTTGAAGGATCACCTGTAGATGAAATTCTTGTTAGCTACTGCTCGTGGCTTAGAGGTCGGAATCAGGTAGGGGAAAACCCGTCTCAAGATGCAATTGAAGTATGGAAAATTCAGGGGTGAAACTGGCAAACGTACAATTAAATGCCCATTGGAAGAATAATCAATTCCCCGATAGAATCAAAGTTGAATGGACAAACAAAGATCGAGGGTGCAACAATCGTGATATTTGTTGAAGACGGAAGGTAGTGAAAAGAAGGGTGCGACCGAAGATACAATAAGTCGCAGCTGGCCGAAATTAACGAACTGTGATGCCTTCCCCCAAAACGAAGGTGAAGGTGAAGTGCAGTGAAGATCACTGGCAAAAGATTGATTGCGAAGGAAGGAAGAAACAAGATGGCGAAGGATGCTGATGAGCCTCTCCTCTTCTGGGTCGTCCTGTCCTGTCCTGTCCTGTCCCGTTTTCGTGTGCCTTGGTTTTGGCGTCGAGTGGTTGGTTGGTTGGGCGATGTACGGGCTGACGGTGGTGAGGCAGTTGAGCCTTCCAGTAAGAAACGAGCGAAGACGCTAAAAAAGGTCGGTCGCTTTTGTGTTGTGTTGACGAACTTAAATGGCAATGACAATGACAATCGCGCACTGAAGAACGAGTGTGGTGTGATTTAATCAAGCACAAACGAAACTGCAGAGCAACACAGGGACCGTCGTCGTCCGAGATGTTGCAGAATTGGTTTGTGGAGGAAGAAGAATGGTGGTTTGGATTCGAGGAGAGAGAAAGGGAGAGGAAGGGGAAGGGGAGGGAAGGGAAAGGAGCGAAGGGGCGAGACAGGATTTCTTCCGGGGCGGACACTGGGCACTGGACAGGGGAGGGCAGGGCCTGGCACAGCGAAGCAAAGCGATGCAGACGCAGACGCACTCGAGCAGCAAGCAATCAAGCTAGTTTCGGGGCGTGAACCTTGACTGGCGCCGCTGGAATGAGGGAGTCCCCCATTCCTGATTGGATACAGCGAGGCTCAGGGGATGACTTTGGAGGTTGGGACAGGGGGAACAAGGGGGCTGTCGTGCTTGAGACGATGCCTTTTTTACCTTTCACCACTTGATTTTGATGCCCAGGTTCACAGGTTGAGAATAGGGGGCTGATGACGACCCCACTGTCCTTCCCCTCCTGCTATCTACACTCTACATACGGAGTATACATACATATGGTTATAAATCTCTGCTGAGCCGGGTGCTGCTTGATAATCTTTCGCCGGTTCAGGTGAGGATATAAAGCTTGATTCCCGTTCCATGCACAATTCGGCCATGTTTTGCACAGAAAGTGTCCGGCCCAGTGCAATATACCCCCCCTTCATAAGTATTTTACCTGGGACTCGACGCTGTGCGTCCGCCGCCAACGGCGATTGCGTACTGCGGCTGGGGCCTGAGGATTATGGTTATCGTTGTTGTGCTCTATGCTTTGGAAGCTTCACAGGTTCGCTTGTTCCTTGTATTCACCCCAGTAAGACTTCAAATTTCCGAACGTTCCTGAATCTTATTGCCGGCATCACCAACTGGACTTTATCCGTCACTCTAAATAAGACCTCATGCTGCTTCAATAGCGCCAATTCCCTATCAGTGGAATATATCAAGTGTCCTTCAAAGGTCGTCAGTTTCTCGAGCTTCTGCCCTCCTAAAGCCGTAGGTGCCGCTCGCTCCCTGCTATCAAACACCAGTGGCTAGTTTTTCGCAGCTAGCATTTCCAGCCCCCTAAAGCTCAACAACGTCTTGAATCGTACGTACGTACTATTATCTTGTAGGGAGGCTTTGATCAACAGCAAGCACTTGGTCTGGAGAGGTGGAAGCCTCTATAGAATCAATGCAGTGGGAGATGGGAATTTGAATGCTGCATGGTGGGGCACAACCTACAGTTGCATGACAACGGCTCAGGCACGCATCGAAGCTCTATTTACGACACGGTACTTCAAAGAATAGAATATGTACACAGCTTTAGTCACGAACATCCTCTTGTCTTGCTCTTGGTCTGGCATTTGTTGCTTGATGGTTAATAGAAAGTACCTCAACCACATCGGGCCTCAGTTTCGTGACGTCTGCATGTTTGGTGGATGGGATTGTGATACTCAACATCGGATCCTTTCATCGCCACACATCTCCGCACTTTTGCCAGCTTCACCTAACATTCCGAGTGGCGAAAGAAACGGAATCAAACAGTCTAAGATCAACAGCTTCCGAACTTTATCACAGACTCTCCTTCTGAACAAGATGATCATGACGGCCATAAACAATCATGACGTTTATTTGTTACTTCGTAGATCCTTGGATGTGCATTCTTAGTTCGGGTTATGCCACCGCAACCCTCGTAATGGTACCTGTCCAAGCGGCCCAAAATAGATTTCGCCACCACCTAAAGCCTAAAGCATGGAGATTTGCGAAAAGTGGATATCGTTTATCGAAAATTATTCTGGGTCAACGCCTATCGGCTTGAGTAGGTGTGCTGTCACCAACCAATCACTGCGCCTAGCTCCGGAGCTCACGGAAAGAAAGGGGCAAAGGGATGAAATGATGGAACTCGACTCCTTTTCCAAGCTGGATGCTCTAGCTTTCACGGTACTTGTAGAAGTTGTATAACTGTATGAAATAACATTGGACTCGAGAGGGATATTGTACAAATCAAGAAGAACCACCTGCTGGGAGTGACGCTACAAAAGAGTAAAAAAGCAGAATCCAACTAGACCAATTCCTGTTCGATGCTCAAGTGGACGAGGTAGGCTTCTGAACTTTTCGCCTATTGAATGGAATGTGAGATTGTTTCATATCGACGCTGCAGCAGCCGAGCCACAAGCCCTCCTCTTGAGACGAGTCTGATACCGGATGATCGAAGGTTGAATCTTCTGATCTTTCCATGTTGACGGTAGTCCAGCGCGCCATTCTGTTTTCAAGCGTCCAATCCAGGAAGATTTCTGGGGTAGGTTTGAGAGACTTGGTGATGGTACATCTCAGCTTGCTCGTATTCAGCAGATGTATCAAGGTAAAGGTATGTACTGAAGCTCAACGACTGGCCTGCGAAAGGACCTGACGAACGCTCATGAATGTACTCCATAGCATCTACGTACCAATCCACATTCCTAATGTTGTCCATATCTTGCTGCGCCTCGAATTGCGCATGTCATCTTGGTAGTCCACTCCCACCGTGTGGTTTTCAGATGAAAATCCGTAATTCTAATCTTCAAGCTCCATCGTTTGCAGCATCTGTCCTGGACTCCTGGGGAGTTGATGAAAGACCATAAGAGTCGAGGTACAATTGGCCCCAACCCGTAAAGTTCCAGCGCAACTTGCAGAAATTGGTGGCGGGATCTTGCAGGCACGAGTAAGCTGTCATTCAGGCACGCCGCAGCAAAATACAGCTTTTATCGCCATCATTCTAGAAAATGGTTCAGGGACCATAACAATAGAATTCTGGTTTAGGGCACAGCGTAAGATCGTAACTTCATGTCAACATCTGGGTGAGAAGATGAAGAAAGAATGATTCGCGACATGAAACACTTGCACTCGAAGCCGGTCCACGTCCAGCCAGGCCCAGATTTATTTGTAAATCCTCATCTTGCGTTCCGCGAGTGGAGCCAGCCATTGCGTGTCGGAGACGCACGCGCTAGGAACCCCTAGAAATGTAAAACCATCTCCTGCCACGCTCTGCCAGGGCTCTTGTCCTTCTCTTGGTCAACTCTTGTTTCTTCTTTGCTCCGCATCTCAGTCCAGTCCAGTCCATTCCAGTCCATCTTTCGTTGATGCTTCCCGTCTAGAATTTTGCAGACATAGGATTTCTTGCTGACTTCCTTCCTTACCACTTCCGCCAACTGGCGATACTCAACGCTCATTGTTCTGTAATCAGAAGCTCCTTCGTTCCCACCTCGTTGATTCTTGGAACGTTTGGCAGGCACGAACGTATTTGAGACAGCCATTGCAGCCACTATCTGCTGCATCCACTCGTGTCCGACACATCGCAGCGCATCGTCATTAGAATTCCCTTTTGTAAAATCATTTTTCAGCAAACATGAAGACCTTCGGCTTTGCTTCCATCGCTGCAGCTGCGCTCAGTGGTGTTGCTTTCCTAGCTACCACCGTTGCAGCAGCAGATCTACCACCCATTGTTATCAAGGTAGATTGATCTTCAAGCCAATGTGCCAAGTACTTACTAATGTCAACCAAGGGATCCCATTTCTTCTACGAGAACGGCACGGAGTTCTTCATTCGAGGTATCGCGTACCAGCAAGATGTCTCCTCAAACGGTACAACGTCCGGTGATTCGACCTTCACAGACCCATTGGCAGATGAGGCTGGGTGTAGACGCGATATCCCCCTGCTCCAACAGCTCGGCACAAACGTTATTCGCGTGTACGCTATCAACGCTTCACTGGACCACTCGGTCTGTATGGGCCTGCTACAAGATGCTGGTATCTACCTCATCCAGGATCTCTCGAACCCTTCTTTCTCTATCAACCGGAACGATCCCACCTGGACAACTGAATTATTCGCAAGCTACGCTGGTGTCATTGATGCAGTGGCCAACTACACCAATGTCTTGGGTTTCTTTGCTGGTAACGAGGTATCGAACGAGGTCAACAATACCAACGCTAGTGCTTTCGTAAAGGCCGCTGTCCGGGACATGAAGGCGTACATCAAGACCAAGAACTACCGAAAGATTGGTGTGGGATATGCCACCAACGATGATCCTGCTATTCGTATTGATCTCGCTCATTACTTCAATTGTGGAGATGTTGATGAGGCTATCGACTTCTGGGGTTACAACATCTACTCGTGGTGCGGCGATTCATCATTCACGGAATCAGGCTATGATCAGAGAACACTCGAGTTCAAGAACTACTCGGTTCCCGCCTTCTTCGCTGAGTACGGATGCAATACTGTCCAACCCCGTAAATTCACCGAAGTTGGAGCAATCTACGGCAAGAACATGACGAGTGTCTGGTCAGGTGGAATCATGTACATGTATTTCCAGGAAGCTAACGACTATGGTACGTGAAAGATCTAGCAATGTTCCTACCCGGAGGGTCATGTTGTAGAGCATAGCTAACGAGTACCAAGGTCTTGTTTCCGTCTCCGGCAGCACTGTTTCCAAGTTGCCCGACTTCACCGCTCTATCCAGCCAGTTGGCCAAGGTCACCCCCAGCAACACGGCTTCGGCCAACTATGTCGTAACAAACACAGCTGCTCAATCTTGCCCAACTGTTGGAACTGACTGGGCTGCTTCTGACGCTCTTCCTCCGATCGCCAACGCAGACCTCTGTAGCTGCATGGTCTCGTCGCTATCTTGCGTTGCGAACACTGGACTATCAGGAAACAAGACAGCCGAGCTATTCAGTACAGTTTGTGGCTTGGATGATACTTCTTGCAACGGAATTACCGCGAATGCCACCACAGGTGTTTATGGTGCATACTCCATGTGCACTGGTTACCAAAAACTGTCATTTGCTTTTGATCAATATTATCAGAGCCAAAAGAAGGCATCAACCGCCTGCGATTTTGGTGGAAATGCCAAAACACAGACCGGATCAACCAGCACCAACTGCAAGAGTCTTATTTCACAGGCAGGTTCCGCTGGAACTGGAACTGTTACCACCGCACCTACGGGAACAGGGTCTACAGGCAGCTCATCTGGGTCCTCATCGACGACGACCAAGAGCGCGGCAGGTGCAGTTATGATCCCTCGGTTTGATGCAGGCTTGTTGCATATGGGACTTTACCTTCTGGTTGCTGGGATGGCAGGTGCTGGCATGATTTTGTTGTAGACGATTGCACTGGGTTTTGCTTTTTCTTACTCGCATCAGCACTTTCCATATTGAAAGATGGGGCTACGACGAAGAACTCGTCCTAAATTTTGAGCGCTTGTATTCGTTCCTTACTCGCCCTTCTGACATGCTCAATGTTTTCGTTGTAGCGACGTGATATTATTTGGCGGGGTGGGTCATAATTGTACGGCATGGTGGTAGCTTTAGGATAACAGAATATGACGACAGAAATTTCGCATGCCTGTTCTGGTGTTTTGGCATGATGCTAAAGAGCCCTGAAAATGGACTCTAGGGCCACCTTGCACTGCTATCCTCTCATCCCCGGATGGGCTGGTACATCAGATTGTGACCTTAAGATACCGCAAAGCTGACAGGAGCAGCACATCACTTCCAGTATTTTAGATTAAGTGCGCTGGCTATTAATGGCGTACGGGACGTGTGTGATGCGTTCATTGTCTACTGGTTCTGTGGAAAGGCCTGGGAACTACGAACTCAATGAGACAAACATACCGCACGCCAAGATGTAAAATGTATCGTACTTAGATTTCAGAACCAAAGCATCACTTGTAAAACTCTCTCAGGTATAGATGTATGTAGAGTTCATCGCGACATGTATTTGACTGTGGTAGCATAGTTGCGCCGGAAGAGTGATACAGTGAGGGCAGTATTGTGTCGTATATCTACCCAAATAATCAATTTTAATACCTGGAGTGGGACAAGCTAGTTCAGAATTCATTTCTTGCCTTTTACCAGAGATGACCGTGGCTCATGCCCAAAATACTCCATTCCATCAATCTTTGAAACCCAACTTCTGGTTATCCAGATACCTCATTTTTGTCTTTTTTAGCCTCACCTTCTCATCCAAGTCTCAAGATATCTTGAGAAGTTTCATTTTTTTGTCGAAAATTTCAAGGAGCCGAAATACTGCCACCCCAACCGAGACTCCGCTCTGAAGCTCACACCGCTTTTGCCCACAGCACAAGAACCTGATAACTTTGGCAGGGCAGGCCAGGACGGGAGCCTTGTTTCCGACCAATTATCTTCAGCCTTTTCATTGTACCGATTTGTGCAAGGCTGAGTTGGCAGGCAGCTTGGAAGATCATCACCCTCAACCAGCCGAGTCAGGTAACGCATAACAAGAACCTCTCCACAGCCTTGCAACTCATTTTCGTCTCATTCGAACGCCGAACAGACCCTTGACATCGTTGAAAGACACAAAAAATAATACGGGAGAAGAGAGCGACAATGACTACTTTCACCAGCACGCCACTGTTCGGCGGAGCTCTGATCGTCGATTTACCGACCAGCTTCGCCGACGTCAGGTACGCAGAGCCTCACATTCACTTCACATCCAAAGCAGCAACACTAACGACTAAAGTACAGCACTATCCGTCAGGTCCCAGACCACCAGGAAGTCTATCTGGATAAAGATGGCTTCACAAGTATCATCTTCGACATCACGGAGCGCGTAGGCCTGCCGGGCACCGGACCAGCTGTTGACGGTGCAGCCTTGACCACGCATCTAGAAGACATCGTAGACTCTGACGACGATACTGTCAAAGTATGGAATACGAGTAATACACAATTGTCCAAACTCCCGTACGTCTTCCTCTCCAACAACATGACCGAACACATACTCGTCACGTGGATGTTGCCAATACTTACATTTCCTCAGAGAAGGAACTCCTGCCTACACACTCATCGCCACACAGACGCCACCTCCGAAGCCCGGCTCTAAAAACCCGGATTTCACTGCTATCGTACTCACACTCATCAGATTGGAGCAGGAATCAACAGATGTGCTCGTTACGATCAACGTGCCGCATATCAAGGGCGAGTACACGGAAGAGGAAATCGATATGCAGATGGGTAAACAGGGAAAGCTGATTGAAAATGCGGTGGAGTATGCAGCAAAGATTTGGGAGACCTTTAAGATCAAGGATTGGGGACTTTTCAAGGAGGTTTAGGGGAGGTGCTTGCAAGTGGCGAGCAGGCGGCAGGACATCCGGCGGGCTAGTTACGGCTCTGCATTCGGCAGGCGATGAATCTCTATAGCGAATTTACTTGGGCGGGCGCTCCACGGTTATGACGACGGGAATAGTGCTCTCAGCTGCGTAGCAGGATCAGATGTTATGATGATGAATTTCCTAACTCCATGTGTATGCTGTCCACTCACGGACTTGTCAAATCCAGAAAGTCAAGCTTCCTCACAACAGCCCTAACCTCGTCTTCTGGGGTCCCCTCCTTACTTTCAATCACTTCGTGGACACTGACAGTCTCCGTGTTCTTTCCTTCGCCACTGAGTTTGGAGGCTTTATATAACTGATATTCCTTTCCGACTAGTCCCATGATGTCCTTTTGTGGACTCCCGGGGTTTGCTTGCTTTAGTCTCTTCATATTCTCCTTCACAAATAGCTGATACTCGCTGACCTTCGCCGTCCCAGCATTAGCTCGTGGTACAGGTTTCGTCTGTACCAATTTGCTCTTGCAGCTCCCGCACTGGTGTCTTGTAGGATTGATACTCTTGCTATGGCGTTTGAACTCGATACCACAACTTGTACACTCCCAAATATATCTGTAGTCGATGGCGTAACTATGTTTTGTGGTGACCTCGATTCCCCTGTCTGCAAAGTGTCGAGAGCATTTCGCTGCCCATGCTTTGAATTCCTTGCCATGAGGATTTGTCTTAATGTTGCTGACCATGAAGTTTGCCAGATGGCAGAACTCATGAGCAATGACGTTCAAGAGACGCTCTTCGTCATCGATGACTTTCTCTGCCAATTCAATAGCAGCATGATGCCGATAGATTGTCTTCCCGTCTGGGGCACTAGCCGAGGATTTGATAGTCTCTCGCTTCCAGTTTGCTCGACCAGCGGTGGTATTGAGTTTCTTGCTCCAGATAATCTTGACACCTCCCGTTGAAGCCGATAGTCTGGCTATCTCCCCATTGGTGATTCTGTTGTCCAGCTCAGCCAAGAACGATTCCGCGAGTGCATGTTTTGATTGTGAAAAGGTCTTTCTGGCTTCCTTTGCTATTCGATCTTGCTTGACAGGACTTTTCTTGGGAGACCCGTCTCGTCTGGGACTGCCTTCAGACTTTGACTTGGGAAAGAAGATCTTCTGAGGCGAGTACTCATCGTTCCAATCGTTCACCACATCCTGCTGCCAGAAGCCATCCATACTCGGTCTGTGAGGAGTTGATGGGATGCGTGGGAACTGCTTTTTGGGAGACTGTAGCCGTTTGGGCTTAAGATTCGGGCTTCCAGGCGGTGTCACGAAGCGAGGTTCTTTGGATACTTTTTTTGGCCTTTTCTCAGACGGTGAGCTAGATTATATGTCAGTAACGAAAGCTCAGACGTAAGCTGGACTCCGGAGACATACTAGCTGAGAGTGAAGGGAACTTCGACGTCTGAGGTAAATATATCGGACTTTGAACTGGTCTTGGCCGCTTTGGGTAATTTAGGCTGGGTGCTGTCACTGGTTCTCTTCAATGCTCTTACTGGCAGTTCTGATGTGCCATAATCATCTGCGGAGTCCTTCGAGTTCCTTGAAGCCTCTGCGGACTCCGCGAAAACCTCATCCACGACCTTCAGCTCTCTCATACGTCTTTCGAGGTCTTCAGAATCCGAGTTCTCAGGTTCGACTGGCCGCCTCCTTCCTCTTACGAGTCTTCTGACTGGTCTTGGAGGCGCTGCCTCGACCACAGATTCCTCATCCAGAAAAGTGCTGTCTTCGACAATGAAGTCCGATAGTCCAGAAGCTCCTTCGTATTCCTCCTGATCCGAAGCGAGATCGAGGATCTTCTTCATTGGTGCTTTTGTCCCTTCTCGAGCTGTCCTTACAGGCATGTCTGATTTGCTAGACTGGATTTCTTCCAGATCCTTACTGGCGATCCCCAATTTCAATAAATCATCAGTATTGGCATCTGACAATGGATTCAGCTTCTGTCCCCATCCCTCAACATCTGGCGTTGAGCTTTTCAGGCCGTTCGAAACATGTTTGCCTGTAGTGGTACTGGCTAATGGACGTAAAAGCGGATTATCAAAAGTCTGGTTCAATATACGTTTCTTCGACTTCGGTTTTGCAATTCCGGTATCCCTCCCCGTCTTCAATTTGCTTCCAGATGTCCCGACTCTGCTCCGAGTAGGTCTTTCACTCGTTGCTGCGTCGACTGAATCATGCTTTGTATTTGTTGTCTGGGCCAAACGCGGTCCTGAAGAAGAGGCAGATTTTCCTGGCACAACCTTGCGGTGTATGATGTCGGCAAGATCTGGAAACTCATTGTCGCTATCGTCCACTATCCTCGCCATGGTCGTTATGGATGTTCTGATCACGAGTATTCAGAAAGTTGGCGAGAATCTCTGTTGAAACGCTTGTGAGGCGCGTTGGCTCGACAACGTGAAACAAAAAAAAATCAATTAAGTGCCTTACAACTCCAGGCCCAACAAAGCTGTTGTGTTACAACCTAATAACACAAGTACTTCGTATGACAGAACATATAGATAAAAGTAGATTACCACCTTTTTTTTTAAGTCACAGTGCAATCAATAAACACCAAAAGGGATGTAATCATCACGTGTTTATTACCCCAGAACCCCGAGCTCTGGCCGAGTGACCTCACACTAGCTACCCCGCCATCACTTCTCTCCCCATCACTTTCCTCAATCGCGTGCAATACAGACACGAAGCAAATAACAAGAAAGCAAATATGGCAGCGTGTATCTTCTGCAAGATCGTCAAAGGTTCAATTTCCGTTGCACATCTCTGAAACCTCACAAGCTTACACAATTCAACAACAGGCGATATCCCCTGCTTCAAGCTCTTCGAGTCCGACAAAGTCCTGGCCTTCCTCGATATCAATCCTCTCAGCAGAGGCCACGCCGTACATTTCCCCCAATCTATACTAGCTACAGCTAGCTAACTCGAACACAGCTTATTATCCCAAAATTTCACGGAGAGAAATTGCTGGACATTCCTGATGATCAACTATCCGAGATCCTGGTACGAGAGTTGCGTAGAATACTGATGGACTGAGTGGAAAAAGGTGCTGATGCAATTCGTTATAGCCGGTAGTGAAGAAGTTGGTTAAGGCTACGGGAGCAGAAAATTACAATGTCCTGCAAAATAATGGTCGGATTGCACACCAGGAGGTTGATCATGTAAGTAGTTCTGGTATTTTGGTCGGACGAATGGAGTGCTGATGGATTATTGCCTTGGTCATAGGTACACTTTCACATGGCAAGTTCTACCCTTACCCGCTTGACATACTGCAATCGCTAAGCCTAAGGCCAGATCCCAAAGCCAAATCAGGAGGAGGGAATGTCAATTGGATGGCCCCAACAGAAGACCGATATGGACAAACTGAAGGAGCTTTTTGCGGATATCAAATCAAAGATGTAAACTATGACATGGAATGGAGTTTCGGAGAAGCAAAGGGGTAGCTCGAGGGTTGTGGGTTTGGGAGGAGGTGCCAGAATTGTAAATGAGAAATTCAAATGACCAAGTGTAGCGTCCAGATCTGGACATGAAGTGAGCTTTTGTTTATATGCGCCTGACTTTTTGGTCAGTACCACGTCTATCATAAACAATGCTATCATCGCTACTACATTACTATTATACATGTCTGAGGTTGTTTGCTCTATCGTTCATAGATTTACGAGTTGTGGCCTAATCCAGATCGTCAGAGGAAGTCTCAACGGGCTTCGTACCGTTTGTAGGGGCTGCAGCAGGTGCCTCTTTGCTGGGGTAGAACTGCAACTTGCCACCCTTTTGAATCAAGCCTACACGATCGTAGATGGATCTGGCCCGAACGTAGGGGTCCAGGCGCCAGTAGTCGTCTCTCAGACCATCAGCCAAATCATGTCGTTTGGCTTTCACTGCTTCCATGTCCCCAGTTCCATTGATCCAATCAAGAGTGGCCTTCTCATAACCGTTGACGAGAACCTCTCTTTCCTGAAGCAATTTATCTCTGGTAGTGGTATCCTTCATCAGGTCATTCTCTCCTGGTGTAGGCTCGGGATAGTGATATTCCCAGTCCTCATCTCCACCCAACTCTTTGATGATCTGAGACTTCGGAACGAATTGCTCCATCTCATCATTGTTGTTGGTAAATTGGACCTTACTAGCAACTACAGGGTCGAGCCAGCCTCGGATGATTTTCCAGATCCCTAGAATTGTCAGTTTGGAAACGACTGTAGCGAGGATTGTAAACAAACCTTGGAAAATCCATGGAGCCTTATGAACCAGGACTACACCCAATGATTCTGGATAATTTGCTTCGAAACATTTGATCATGAATTTGACCGGAGCATAATCCTGCATCATGATTAGTATCGTTGGTCAAACTCCAGAAAATCAGAAACCAAAGAGCTTACCATATTTGCCATTGAAAATCCCGTCATATCAAATACAACACACTGAGTTCCTGTCAGCCATTTCATATAAGAATGACACACACCAGACTTACAGCTGTATCAACAGGAGGAGACAAGATCATCCGAGCAGACTCTATTACGAAGACTGTATATCTCTCAAGACTCTCCTCACTCTGTTCACCTTGCTTGTGCAGCCGTACCCTGACAAAGCACATTGGTCTTCCTGACTTATCTAAACCATGGAGAAAGCTCTTCCCTAAGCGCATCTGGGCAAGAAAGTCGTGCCCCAATTTCTTCTTTGTGGGGTCATTGCTATTTGCATCGTTCAGAGAGCCAAGCTCTCCATTCTTCATAATATCATCATCTACATGTACTTCTGTTGACCTCCATCGCATAGTTGAAACCATCATTACCAATGCCTTGTCAACGTCCCATTTCCTGGCTCTCAAGAACCTCAGCAGCAAGGCGTCTGGGTGATCATGCTTCACCATGCTCCAGAAAGTCGCCCGAAGCGATTCTGGGGACATATTTGCCAAAGCATCGTGAAACTCTTTCGTCTGCCCATATTTGTCGTCCTCGGCGTGCGCGGAGTGTGCCTTCGAAGTCGGTGATTTCAAGCCCTCGTCATCCTTCTTCCTAAACAGTGACATTCTCTTCTTCTTCGGCTTTGTCGAATCGGAGGTGTCTGATCGGGCTCTGCCATTCTCACTGGCTGCGTCACTTACGTCCTTCTCAAGCAAGCCGAATACCTGAAGTACTGCAGTCCAAAATTGCTTTAGCGATTCTTCTTGTTCTGCAGTCAAGGTTCCGGGTCGACCAGGAAGCGATTCTCCGGTCATATTTGCGATTCGGGAATCCCTACTATTTCTCGGTTCTGGAGATGTCTCTGCTATCTGCTCTTCGCCTCTGTGCTGTCTACTGTCACCGGAAGATACAGCGAAGAAGACTGCTACGGCGCAAAAGAAAACAACGGCCGCCGAGGACGCGAAGCTGGATTTCAGAGGCTGGGTGATGGGGCCGGTTGATCTGTACAGAGTTGCCCCAGGGACTTGTCGGTGTGGCTGGGTCGTGTGGTGCTTAGTCGGAAGTCGAGAAGTCAGAAAGCGGGTAGAGAATGGTCTTGCGCCGCAATGCGATGATGCGTACAACTTCAGGGTTTGACTTTTTGGCAGTACGAGGTTCTGCAGCAGTCTTCGAGGTGATTTCTTACGGTACTTGAAGAGTACAGAGTATTTTTCGGTGTTGTGAGTTCCAGGCCGACGCAAGAAGGCTGGTGTTAACAGTTGAATGGGTGCTGACCGGGTCATGGACAGTGAAGACGGGAGTGTCTTGCGATGCGGTGCGGTGCGGAGGGGTGTAGATGCAAGATATATGTCAGCCGCCCAATACCAAGCCCAGAACACGATGTGAACTTGCGAAGAAGCAGAACCCGAGGATTGGAACGGACTTGAGTGTACTGTAGTCTGTTGGACGTTGATTTGCTCTGCTTTCGCTGCAAAGCACTATGATGCGGGTACCCCTCCCCTCTCATCCGGGCCTGCCGCTACCTTACTGTACCTAATGTCAAGTCTTGGCATATATCCACTCAAGGAGGGGTCAGAAAAGGCAGCAGCACAGCGCAATCCTTGCGAATTGCTCTTATAATTTGTGATCATAACACCTGAACGAATAACAAGATCCTCTCAGATTGAATAATGCATTTGTGAATGTTTATGCGATAATGTTTTGAAAACAAACAATTAATACTTTTTGCTTGTAGCTGAAAAATAAGGGGGCCCGGATTAGCACTCTTCTGACGTTCGTGAGCGCGTGCTGCTCCTTCAACATCAACAAATCGCGACTTTAAGATCGCGCAGAGAAGAGCAAACGCGACACAGGGCGCCGCGAAATTACTGTGAACCATTTGCCGAAGTCAATCGAAGACACTTGGAATTCGGAATCTCTCGACTTGTAGGAGATACTCCCCAAACTCCAGGGCCTGCGGCTGTAATCGTCGCCTACCTGATCAAAATGTCTTCAAGAACGCCCCAAACAGAGACTGGCAGCAGCGCGAAGAGATCAACGTCCGGTACTCGCAGACCTATCTCGCGTCCGACGACTCCTCTGCGACCCTCGTCTCGATCTTCCCTCCGCGAATCTGGCAAAGCAAGCTTACGAGGTGCATCGGATCTCCCACTGGAAGCTTTCGAGCCATCCTTTGCGGAATTGAACGATAGCTTAGCGGATCTGGACGCGAATTTCATGCATTTGGCACTTCTACAAGAAAGCTTGAGTCGATTCAATAACAATTTCTCGTCCTTCTTGTATGGGCTGAACATGAATGCTTTTTGTGTCGATTTTCCAGAAGTGAGTACAAGAATAGACGCTTTAGGCAAGGACAACGATTAACATATGCACAGGCACCGATTCTTGATTCATTCCGTAGAGCGAGAGAACTTGAGGAGAAACTAGGTAGGACTATGGAAGCATATCCCTGATACATGCTAATGTTCTTAGGACGCTCAACTGGTTCGGATAGGTTTCACGGCGAGATTGACGGAGAGACGACATTTCTGTAAGCCCATTTATTCATCTCCCCCGTCACCCACAGCCCTAGCTCATGCCTTGCAGCACGACAGATACCTCATTCGTCGAAAACCCCCCTACATCTTCCAAAGCAACCTCGAAATTCTCCACTCCCGCTCCAGCGTCGAGGATTGGTGGCAGCCGAGGAGGAGCGGCACCTTCAGGCAGAGGAGGGGCAGCCCGTGGTGGACTGCGTGGTACGCGGGGTAGTGGTCTTGCAAGAGCTGCGAAAGGTCGGAGTGTGAAGTAGTGAAGATACCCAGATCTGAACTTGCAGAGATACCCGAATATAGATTCCGAGCTATCAAAATTCCAGAAGCCATCTATGTTATTTCTGTCTGCGGAAATATGGCGATTTTCATGTCGTATCATCCAAGAACCCAGAATTCTCCATTTCTACCTCCATATCTTTGGTATTCTCCTTAGCTGCCAATCGAGGGCCGTTATCCGTCCGGAGTCCAATGGCTGCCTCGGCTTCCTTCTGAGTATATGGCTCATCTTTCAATGCTTTGACCCTGCATCAGGTCAGTCTCGGGATTCCCAAGCGGTTTCCCTAAGGTACGTACTGTCTTTTGTGGGTGCTGCCCTTCCGATGGGTCACCATGCTGTGTTCACTTTCAAACCATTTTGCGCATTCCACACAATAGAACTGGCCTAATCCTGGTAGGTCTTCTGGTGCCTTGCTATTCTTGTGTTGCAGAAGATGTTTTTGATCGGCCATATCCATGTGGATTTGATCCAGGTCCCTGTGAATGTTAGAAGACATTTTTGTGATAGATCCTCAAAGAAGATATGGAATCCCGAAATCGGACATACCTCAATCGTCTCCTGGTTTTAGTTTTGGTCGATTTTTGCGGAATTCCCATTGTTGCGATTGTGGTCTATGAGGCTGATGTGCTGATGTGTCTGGATAAAATTATGTGAATCTCGATTTCGGAGAACCCCTCCAAAGAGCTAGTACTGAATAGGAAAGGCGACTTCTCGTGGAATGGTCTCCAGGTCAGAAGAGTCCTGTCAAGGCCAGGATTCTATCCCTGTAAGCTTTCTTGTATGGCCGAGGGATGCTGCAAAATTGCGGATTCTGGCCTGGAGGCTGTCCTGGGCTTTTGCCTTTTCTCCCTGTCCTTTCGAAGGCGGAGCGGAGCCGTCTCAGGGCGGACCTCGCTGAGTATAGCGAAGGTCGGCGTTGGGGCATTTAAAATTACGATTTGATGTCCTCAAACATTTTCGGGACATTGAAGTGGAGATTTGTGCTTCCTTTCGCAGAGGTACGACACCTGGTAGAATGCAATGCCAGTCTAAGTTATGGTACAGTAGTGGTGGTATAGATTTGACATCATGGTGTGCAACCATCCCAGCACATGCAAGTTGAGCTCTTCTTTCTGTGACATATGTCACAACTGTTACCCCACGCCGCAAACCTTTCCCCTGATTGGCTTTCTAGTCTGTTCAGAGCTCAATTGATCTGCGATGCCCCAGGACAAGCGAATGAAACAGCATGTAAATACCGCGCAGGCCGAAGGTTGTTTTCACCCAGCTTATGATTGGTTGATTCGGTTCTCGGTCCGGGGCTAGGGAGCCCGCCCGCCTTGTTATCTTGAGCTTCGTTCTCCAACCTCGTTTTCTCTTCTTTTCTTCAACACAACACCTACATCTCCACTCAAGATGCTTTCCACCACGCGACAGCTCTTCGCTGCTACCCAGCGGCGAGCAATTGCCCATGGCATTCGCCGTATGGCGACTGTCAGTGACTCGCCATTGGATCAAAAAGTTCCACAGAACGTTCATGAAAAATCGAATTACATCGACTACAAAAAGATGTCTGAGAACCTCTCCATTGTACGTTCAAGATTGAATCGTCCTCTTGCGTACGCCGAGAAGATTCTCTACTCCCATCTTGACGACCCTCACGGCCAAGAGATCGAGCGTGGCGTCTCCTACCTGAAGCTCCGACCCGATCGAGTTGCATGCCAGGATGCTACAGCGCAAATGGCCATTCTACAGTTCATGTCTGCCGGTATGCCCTCTGTCGCAAATCCTACGACCGTCCACTGTGATCATTTGATTGAAGCACAGGTTGGTGGCGCAAAGGATCTTGCACGAGCTCAGGATATCAACAAGGAGGTCTACGACTTCTTGTCTACGTCTTGCGCAAAGTACAACATTGGTTTCTGGAGACCGGGCTCTGGTATTATTCACCAGATCATCCTCGAGAACTACGCTTTCCCCGGTGGTCTCTTGATCGGTACCGATTCGCATACTCCCAACGGTGGTGGTTTGGGCATGTGCGCTATTGGTGTTGGTATGATAATCCATTTTCCGATCAGAGTCTGTCAGAAGCTAATCCTCGGATAGGTGGAGCTGATGCCGTTGATGTTATGGCCAACCTTCCTTGGGAATTGAAGGCACCAAAGGTCATTGGTGTTAAGCTTACCGGACAACTCTCTGGCTGGGCTACACCAAAGGGCAAGTCGTATTCTTTCAAACATCGAGGACCACCTTTCTGACTGTGGAATAGATATCATTCTGAAGGTTGCTGGCATTCTCACCGTTAAGGGAGGAACTGGCGCTATTGTTGAGTACTTGTACGTCTGAATCACCTTCCAGATGTTACTCAATATCTTCATGACATTGAGTGACCGAGTATTGACTTTTTGCAGCGGCCCAGGAACAGAGACTATTAGTGCGACAGGAATGGGAACGATCTGTAACATGGGGTAAGTCTCTTGCACAAGAATTCGGCTTTCGAATATCCTTGAAAGCTTTCAGTACATTGAGAACACAGAAAATGCTAATTCCTCGCACAGTGCGGAAATCGGTGCCACCACGTCCCTGTTCCCCTTCAACGATCGAATGTACGACTACCTCGCGGCTACAAAGAGAAAGAACATTGGTGACTTTGCCCGTGTCTACGCAAAGGAACTCAGAGAGGACGAGGGTGCAGAGTACGATGAGTTGATCGAGATCAACCTTTCCGAGCTCGAGCCACACATCAACGGTCCTTTCACTCCCGATCTTGCAACCCCAATCTCCAAGTTCAGTGAGGCCGTGAAGGCCAACAACTGGCCCGAGGAGTTGAAGGTCGGTTTGATCGGATCCTGCACAAACTCCTCATACGAGGATATGTCTCGCGGAGCTTCGATCGCCCGGGATGCATTGGACCACGGCGTGAAGGCCAAGTCTCTCTTCACTGTTACCCCAGGTTCTGAGCAAATTCGCGCCACAATCGAGCGTGACGGTCAGCTTCAAACTTTCGAGGAGTTCGGAGGCATGGTTTTGGCAAACGCCTGTGGACCTTGGTAAGTGCACGCTGATACTTCCAGTTCCTCCATTGTACTTCTCCATGCTAATTTCTCCAACAGCATTGGCCAATGGGACCGTAAGGATGTCAAGAAGGGCGAGGCGAACTCCATCATCTCTTCCTACAACCGAAACTTTACTGGCCGTAACGATGCCAACCCTGCCACTCACTCCTTCGTTGCTTCTCCAGACCTTGTCGTGGCTATGACCATTGCGGGAAGCTTGCACTTCAACCCTCTCACTGATAAGCTTAAGGATAAAGATGGCAACGAGTTCTTATTGTCTCCACCTTCAGGAGCTAGTCTGCCATCAAGAGGATATGACCCCGGACAGGATACCTACCAAGCCCCTCCTGCAAAACGCGACGCCGTCAGCGTTGCCGTTTCTCCTACTAGCGACAGACTTCAACTTCTTGAGCCTTTCACCGCATGGAATGGCAAGGATTTCACGGATATTCCCATCCTCATCAAGTGCCAAGGAAAGACTACCACGGATCACATTTCTATGGCCGGCCCTTGGTTGAAATACCGTGGACATCTTGACAACATCTCGAACAACATGTTGATTGGTGCCACCAACGCCGCCAATGGTGAGGCAAATAAGATTCAGAACTTCACCACTGGAGAATTCGATGCTGTTCCCGCCACTGCCAGAGACTACAAGAAGAAGGGCATCCCGTGGGTAGTCATTGGTGACTGGAATTACGGAGAAGGTAGTTCGAGAGAACACGCTGCACTGGAACCCAGACATCTGGGAGGCATTGCCATCATCGTCCGCTCTTTTGCCCGTATCCACGAAACCAACTTGAAGAAGCAAGGTATGCTTCCATTGACCTTCATTGACCCCGCGGACTACGACAAGATCCAGCCATACGACAAGGTTGATTTGCTCGCTACAGAGCTCGAGGTTGGCAAGCCAATGACCCTCAGAGTGCACCCCAAAGATGGAAAGACTTTCGACATCAAGTTGGCACACACCTTCAATGCTCCCCAAATTGAGTGGTTCAAGAATGGTTCGGCTTTGAACACGATGGCAAAGGCCCATGCATCGTAATGGATGGGAAGGCTGGTGTTCGGTTGTTTTTGATGTCCCTGTACTTATTCACGAATGGTCTGGTGCGCTTCCCTAAGTATCAATGCATTTTTCCTACTTGTAATTAAAGAGCGCACAAACATATACCCTGTCTGTCCTGTGCCATGTACTTACTCAGGTGACAGCACCCCTCACGCTCAGGCTGGTCCCATTGCCTAGCGTTCTTTAATATATCACTAACGAGTACTTCCATTATAACAGGCGTCTGACCAATTGTAAAGGTATTCTGAAAGGCCATAACCTATTATTTTGTATTTATGAATGTGTCACTCGTGGAGCTTTCTTGGTGTTAGGAAAAGTCCATCCGCTGGTTCTTAGGAACAGACGAGAGGGGAGGGGTTGGCTGGTTAGGAAAGTCGCTTGAAAAGCCATTCCCTGGGATTCGCTATTCTAAGTCTACTCAAAGTAACTCGTCTTTCTAAAAGATGAAGATGCTTATTTAACCGAGGACAGATATCTCCTTCTCTAGATCAGTATACTCGTCAGATAGTACAATATCTTTCCACTATCTTAAAAAGTGATATATATAATACATTTAAGTTTTCTAAGATGTAGTACTTAGAATATATTTTTCACGTTTAAGAATTGATATAGATATACTAAGTAGATATAGATACATTTATTAACATGAGTCTTGCTCAGCTATACCAGTGTTGGAGTACAACAAAACTCGACTCGAGCATTGTAGCCTCGTCAAGACTCTCAGCCTCGAGCTCTAAAAGCCGCAGGGTTACTCGCTGTAAGCGACATTTCACTGCAGTTGTCCTCCAGGTCCCGTCCTTCCTCCTCGTGGCAGCTCAAAAGTATCCTGCGACAACGATAACGACAACGACAACGATGCTGACAACATTTTCTGCAACAGCCTGAACTCCAAAGGTCCTCGTACTCTCAATCGCAGAGATTTCGGTTTCCAGAAGTCTACTGCTCTAAGACTACTAAGTCCAACCCTGAAGACATCACCTGCACCAAACAATGGCTCCCAGTCTTCCGCAGTTTTCTGCGGCACGAATGCGCTCTTACATATTCCGACTTCCTCTATTCACTCGAGGCATTATCATTGTTATCATCCTACTTTGGATTGCCAGTATACAGTCTGTTTGGGATGTGCAGAAATGGGGAGCTTTAATACCAGAAGAGATTGGATTGAGCACCAGTTCGTCATCTCGCATCACAAAACCCGTCACCTTTACTATCTTTCATCCATTGAATACTGGCTAATGTATACGTCTCTGTAGTGTATAGGACGAATACTTTCCCCCTTGTCCATGCAGGCTTCTTCCACGCTTTTATGAACATATTGGCCTTGACACCATTACTGGAGCGATTTGAGGCAGAACATGGAACTCTCACGACATTGGCGCTTTTCATGGGAGGTTCGTAAATCGCTGTCCTTGGGGGTTCATTTGTCTTGTATGACAAGTTACTAACGGAAATACCAGCTCTTTCCACGATTCCGGCGCTTCTCTACACATTCATCGAGAGGGCAATTTTCCACATGAACACTACCATCCTTGGAGCAAGGTTAGCATTTTGGATATCGGGGTCTGTGGGGAATCTGTGTTGACTGAAGAACAGCATCTGGGTATTCACTTTGATTGCAATGGAGGCTGTCAAGACATACAAATCGAATCCATACTTCATGCTTGGAACAACACAAATACCGACGTGGATCACACCATTTGTGATGGTCTTATTTGTATCAGTGCTAGTCCCAAATACAAGTTTCCTGGGACATATCTGCGGACTGGCCTTTGGCTACGGATGTAAGTATTTACTTCCTATCTTTCCTGACAATTGAATGCTGATTATGTCAGGGGGTCTCGGATATCTCAAATTTCTTGCTCCACCAGAAAAGGCTCTACGCTGGATTGAGGGAAAGCTGAACCTGCTTGGGAGACTTCCACATTATGTCTCGGTCGACCAAAAGACATACGGACGATATGGAGTACTTCCAACCACAAACCCAAGCATGTCAGGACCGGATATTGGTTTAGGCTATGTGGCTAGCTCGCAGAGACTGGGGCCTTGAAAGAGGCGGGGTAAGGATCGAGATTCTTGTAAACTGTTGTACAAATACCAGGCATAGTACGGCGTTGGACGGAGGCTTTTGCTGGGATGGTTGGGCAACGGCCTTGGCCGATGTTGTGATTATAGATAATTAATGACGCAGAAAGAGTTCATTTCTCATTAAATATTCTGCTCAGTTGCCTTTCAATGGTCGTCTGGACTTCATGCATCCCCTTCGATTCGTAGTGATTATATGTGGAGTGGGGTGCCAGTCGCGTCTCTGCTTGAGAAGCGCGACTTGACTTAGCCTGGAGCAACATCAAAATGCGCAATCAAATCTCAACACAATTCGCTCCTTGAATATGGTCTCTCTCTTATGCAAGTTAAGTTCCCACGGCCCCAGACTACTTCTAACAGTCAATAGCTTCCGGCGTTTTGCTGCGACATAATCCATTGCTCCTCAGGCTACCTCCATACCTGTCCTTTCTCTGTATAGTTGTTGGCGTCGCATGGCTGCTTGTCCTACCTCTAGACGACTATTCACGGAAGACTTACATCTCAGAGAACGCTCTGCTGCCGGGCCAGGTCCATACATATTTCGCTGGTAGCGACCAGAATGTGTTCCGAGGGTACAAGCACGAGGTTGATGCGCTGGAAGGGAAAAGCAATATCGAGTATGGAGCCTAGGTACACATGTTGAATATCGGACTGACGGAACAATAGGGTAAATGATAAGCTGGAAGAGTTCTTTAAGGCCTCTGGGCTGAAGGTGGCGAGACAAAAGTACAAGTACAAGTCTGCGGGGGAAACATATTCAGGGGAGAATGTCTACGCCATACTTCACGCTCCGAGAGGAGATGCCACAGAAGCCATTGTGCTTGTGGGGGCTTGGAGGAATATTGAAGAGGAGCTCAATCGGAGCGGAGTAGCCCTCGTTCTCACGTTGGCCCGCTATTTCAAGAGATGGTCACTATGGTCGAAGGATATCATTTTCCTGGTCACTGCGGACAGCACGGCTGGACCACAGGCTTGGGTCGATGCCTACCATGATACACACCAGTCCCCAGCCGTTGAGTCTCTCCCCTTGAAGAGTGGAGCTTTACAAGGGGCAGTGGTCATTGACTACCCATTCGATCATCGATTCGAGTCCATTCATGCCGTCTATGACGGGACCAATGGTCAGCTTCCCAACTTGGATCTCCTAAATACAGTGGTCTCCATTGCAAGTGGTCAAATGGGTATTGGAGTCTCTATCCAGAAGATGTGGAAGCACTCGGACAGCTACCAGGACCGGCTCCAGACCATGCTTCGTGGAATGTTGAAGCAAGGCCTTGGATATGCATCTGGACCTCACAGCAGCTTCATTCCGTATCATGTCGATGCTATCACATTGCAGCCCTTCGGAGATGGATGGCAAGACGAGATGGCAATGGGGAGAGTCATCGAAAGCACTTTCCGGAGCTTGAACAACCTACTAGAACACCTGCACCAGAGCTTCTTCTTCTACCTGCTCATGCAGTCCAGTCGTTTCGTCAGTATTGGCACTTATCTCCCTAGTGCAATGCTGGTAGCTGTCAACTTTACCATCATGGCAATCTTTCTCTGGATCAAGAGCGGATCGCCCACGACTTCAGCAGAGAAATCGTCCAAGAAAGGAGAAAAGAAGCAATTGGCCTTGGTAAAGGAAGGCAGTGCCAAAGCCCTAGCTCCAGAGGAGATTGTCACAGTACGCGAAAGAGAGCTTTTCCTACCTCTAGCCGTGGTAGCTGGCCTCCAATTACTTGGGGTCCTGCCACTCTTCATCTTCAATCACGCACCGCAAAATGTAAGCTCCTTCAGACTATCCTGTCAACACCAAATCTAACATTTCCTAGATGCTACAACCTCTGTTTATCTTCACAGTCCTCCTAAACTGCATCCTGCCTTTCCTGCTCTCCAACAGTCTGATCCGCTACTTCGCTCCAACCGCTCAGCAGTACACGCTCATTAAAGCGTTCTCCTTACTCCTCCTCGGGATGTTCCTCTCCGCTCTGGCCACCCTCAACTTCTCACTTGCATTCCTCGTGGGCCTGTTCTCTGCTCCCTTGACCTATATCCAGCCAGTCCCAAAGTATCCCATCGTTGCGGTTGTTGTCGCCTGTCTATTGACTCTGCTGGCTCCTACAACAGTGGTGATGGCTGGGTCATGGCATTGGGGACTGAGTATTGGCCAGGTGTTACAGGAGGCGGCTTTCGGGTGGGATGTTTGGGGCATGAATACGCAGGTGGTGGTCTGGTGTGTGTGGTGGCCGGCTTGGGTTGTAGGCATGATTTTGTTGTTTGGGAAGCCGAGAGTGGAGGATGGAAAGCGCGAAGCAAAGGTGGTGAAAGCATAGTTGGCATATGTACGTAAATAGATAATTGAGTCACTAAGACAGCAATCTGACACTCTTTCATTTGACAACTCAAGATCCGGTACTACCGCACTTGTCACACATCCTCTATGTGCTCCATATGTTTCCCGATTTATCAATTGCAACAGGTTATTAAACTGGCTCAATGCGTTTACTATCTCAGTACAAAATAATTGTTACTCTCGTCGAAAATTGATTTGCCTTGGAATAAATGTCGCCTTATGATGTTGACTTAGAACGAATTTGGGCAGAATCCTTGCGCTAAAAATTTCTTGTGTAAATGCTCTTTTGATTAGAAATCCCAACCTCATGCCGGAAGGCGAAGGTATCTCGTTCGTAGCGGCAAATGCCTATCTCATGCTTAGAGAGATCTATTGTACATCCCAGCCAGTTGTCATCATGCCCAGACGCCATGCCATGCCAAATCACGCGGCCCAAACATCCTGACCCTTTGACTCGATCCAGTTGCCCAGTTGATTGACGCTCGAGTCCCATTCCTCTAGTCTTAACCGCATATTGTCGATTTGCTTCATATCCAACACCTTCGGTTGTACCCAATTGATACGGGCAATCTCATCCACTTGGTCAATGCTTCCTCGCAACAGTCCCAAGCTCAATGCCTTCATGATCAAGTGCTCGATCTCATCTGGTCGTACCTTAGTCTCCTCGGCAATTGTGCGGAACGACATTTCGCGGTCGTGAGGAGGTCTTCGAAAAACGGTCTCGGTCAAAGCAGCCAAGTAGATCTTTTGTCTCAAGCCATCGCGGTGTTCTGCAAGGAGGGTATTGGAGGAAATGTGGCCAGCAAGAACGTCGTACGCAGCAAGATCCCCACGGTTGAAAGCGAACAGAAGCTCATATAGCCAAGTGTCGTCCTTCTTCAAGTCGTTAAGAATTGGGTGTAGCAGCAGTTCACCGAAGTTATAAATTGTATCTGAGACCAGAGCTGCAATAGCAAGATCGTAAGCCCGGCTTCTGCGCTCAGCGGGGGACAAATCGGTGACTTCGATACACGCAAGGTAGAGGAGGGCATTTCGGTAGTATGACGCAAATTCAAGTTTGGACTGGATGATAATTAGCTAGGCTCCCAACCTTTCCAACGACTAGACGAACCTGGTAATATTCAGCGTTGACACGGTAAAATGCTGCATGCACAATTGTCTCAACAGAATCAAAGTTGTCCAGGATCGTCTCCGACTTGTCCAAATCCTTTCTTGCTCCCTCAAGATCCTTCAATTCAAGCTTCACTGTGGCTACAGCGACAGTGGCGTAGACGTAGGCGTCCTGGGAATTCGGGTTATTGACTTTGTTTGCTGCTGCGGTAAGGAAAGCCAGGCGCTCTTCACTATCTGCGAAACAAATTAGCTGGAGTTCAGTAAAGAGGGGATTAAAAGAATACCTTTGCATTGCGAGGCTGCGCTCAGGGCCAAGGTGACGAGCTTGAGCTGGTTGATCTTGTCGGCGAAAGTGAGGATGAATGTCTTGTAGAAGGCTAATCGTTGGGGGGCACTCTCTTTGTGGTTGAAGAATTGTATGAGCGTATCGGTCAACTGATGCCACAGCTTGCGCTCCCATAGATCTTCGAAGTCGAGATACAGGTGTTGCAGCTCAGCCGGAGCATTATCTCTCTGCTCCTCCAGAAATTGCGGGATGTCGACGTTGCTCATGGCGGCGGAAGAAGGTAGAGTATCTCTGTGTCAAATTTCGTATAGACTCAGGTCGTATTTTAGGAGACCTAAAGTCGAGTTTAGTTGTGGGAGAGAAGCACGAAAGACGGTGGTATTGAGTTGAAGTCTAAGTGTTGATGTTCCTGAGTCGACGTTCAACCATCAGGCTGGAGGTTCGCGCGCGTACCTGGAAGCCTTTTGGCGGAGCTGCACTTGCACTGTGCCAGTCCCCGATAGGCCTAGCGGGAACTGCCAGCTCTAAGAATTGACAAGGGTCGTTAACAACCTCATCGCTCCTCAGTACGGGCAGAACCTCCACAACAGTCAATTGATTTCGAGCACGACCGCAACGATGCAGAAGTCCTGCAGTCCGTCGAGTATGAATGGTCTCCGGACTGCCGTGCGGCTGGGGCGGAGCTCTGCCAACAATACCCCTCTCAGACGGCACATCAGCGATGTTACCATCACGAGAACTGGCAAACCAATTATTCGGACACAGGGTGGAAGGTCGGTACTTTTCCTGCTGAGCCAATGATCTTATACTAACCTGTGCTACTACAGATCATCTCTTGGAGGTAAAATGCAACCAATGCGAGGACACGGGAGCTGGGCTGATGAAGGCTATTAGGACACACAGTGACGGTTTTCGGTGCAACGGGATTCCTGGGAAGATACATTGTTAACAGACTTGGTGCGCGATTCACGATATCATACTCGAATGATTTAGAGACTGATAGTTGGTGGAACAGCTCGACAAGGATGTACCGTCATTGTACCTTTCCGTGAGGAAATGGCAAAGCGTCATCTGAAGGTCGCAGGAGATTTGGGCCGGGTTGTATTCATGGTAGGATTGAAAACGCGTACCCGGGGCGACTTAGCTGAATTTTCTTCCAGGAATATGATCTCAGAAATACACAATCTCTTGAGGAGAGTGTCAGACATTCTGATGTGGTCTACAATCTCGTTGGGAGAATGTACCCTACCAAGTACGTTTTGAAGGCGAGATGAAGAGAGAGATTCTGACGGCTTTAGGAACTTTGATCTGGAGGATGTCCATGTTGAAGGTGCTGAGAGAATTGCAGAAGCAGTAGCCAAGTATGACGTTGATCGGTTCATCCATGTCTCGTCATATAACGCAAATGTGAACTCACCCTCCGAGTTCTTTGCAACAAAGGTTAGCAGACATCACAATCAATCCTATTGCCAATACTGACCCTGCCTCTCAGGGACGTGGAGAGACTGTTGTGCGTAGCATCTTCCCTGAAACCACTATTGTGAGGCCCGCGCCACTTTTTGGATTTGAGGATCGATTACTGCACAAGCTTGCCGGTGTCACCAATGTCCTGACTTCAAATCACATGCAAGAACGGTACTGGCCTGTTCATGTAAGTCTGTCGTATTTTCAGAGGTATCCTGGGCTAATCCATTATAGGCCATAGATGTTGGGGAGGCACTAGAGAAGATGCTCCACGATGACAGCACTGCTGAGCAAACTTATGAGCTTTATGGCCCAAGAAATTACTCAACGGCTGAGATCGCCGAATTGGTCGACAAGGAAATCATCAAGCACCGTCGCCACATTAATTTGCCAAAGTCTATCCTGAAGCCAGCCGCTGGACTTTTGAACAAGGCCCTCTGGTGGCCAGTAATCTCTGCCGACGAGGTTGAAAGGGAATTCATCGATCAGCACATTGATCCATCTGCGAAGACATTCAAGGATCTTGGAATCGAGCCAGCTGAGCTCAGCAGCCTCACATTCCACTACTTGGTAAGCAATTGCCACTCTGACCATGGACCTATTTCTGACCTTTTGCAGCAAGGATACCGCAGTGCTGCTTTCTATGATTTGCCCCCTGCGACAGAGCGTGAGAAGAGGGAAGAGAAGAAATATCTGCATGTCCTTGACGACCAATAGAGCAAATGGTCTTCTTGGCGTGCATGTAAACTGGGATAGCAATTGTACATATCAAAACCTTGAACCTGACAACATTTTCTCATAAAGAGGTCCCGAGTGACGTGAAACCGCCTTCTAAAACACAAACCAATTCAACCGCATCATCTTGCTCAAGCAAAATCTGTGTGTTTGCTTGTCGATTCGACACTCTAAAAGAGCTAGGGTGGTAGATGTACTTCCCCTACGGTAATTGTTATCGGGGAGCAGCGACACAACTCGGCAAATTTTCTCGCCAAACCAAGCCCAGTCATGATCCATGACAATCTGCTCCCAACACCACAAAAGACACCAAAATGAACGGCGTTGATGAAGACGAGACCCCGTGAGCAGATGCCTTCGCAAATATTCTAAAGCTGACTAACTCATCCCAGCGTTCTATCGGGCTCTGCACTCTCCGCTTTGAAAGAGTTCTATGCCGAGCGCGATGCTCACGAAAGGCAGTTCGAGGATCTGAAGGCAGAAGCCGAGAAGAATGCAACCTCCTCTGCACCGCTGAGTATGGAAGCTTTTGCGGAGGATTGGAACGAATCGCAGTTCTGGGTTCGTGATTTGGGATCCTTTCACGCAAAGCTGGAGCGGAATATCTCAAGTGAATTCGGAAGGTGCTAATGAGTGTGAGTGCAGTATTCGGACGAAACAGCGAAAGCGCTGGCTGAGGAGCTGCTTGTGAGTGCTGCATCGGGCACGAGCATCGCTGTGGTATCTGCCCCAAGTGTGTTCGTCCAGTTGAAGAATATCTTAGTAAGGGATCCCCGTCATTGAACCCACGCCACTGTTGATAGTGAGTTTCTGCAGGCTGCGAGTGGCATAAGCGAAAGCGACAAGCCTAGATTGTGGCTGTTAGAGTTTGACAAACGATTTGAGGTCTTCCCGGAGTTTGTGTTTTATGATTTCAAGAATCCTACGAAGTTGCCATGTGGGTTCACCGTGCTGGATATATTAGGCAAAGCTGATGTAGTGCAGCCGAATTAAAGGCGAGTATTGATCACATCATCTGCGACCCTCCTTTCTTGAGCGAGGACTGTCAGACTAAAGGTATGGGGATCTGACTTCCATACTTTGGAATTAGCTCATCATGGATCTATGTAGCTGCGATGACGGTTCGATGGCTGTCTAAGTCTTGGGGAGTAGCACCAGAGAAGAGAACTACAGTTGCACGGCTAATTCTCTGTACGGGAGAAAGGATGGAGATGCTTATCAACAAGCTATATCGCCCGCAAGGCATTGCAACTACGACATTTGAACCTGTTCACTCCAAAGGATTGAGTAACGAGTTCTTCTGCTACGCGAACTTCGAGTGCGACAGATGGAAATGGAAGGGCCAGGACGAATCCATTTCTTGACACTCATGGGTTTCAATGAGGTTCTATTAGCGAATCTTTGTATTGTACAATAGGGAGCCGGCGGGCGGCAGCCCGTATATCATGCTGTCGTGACAATGATGCTGGGCTCTCGCGGCCTGGGTATTGTTACATCCGACCCAATATTAATAACGCCTGAAATGCATATCCATCCTTGTCTACATTGCAAAATAACGCCTTACTGCCCATTATGCTAACGACTGTATGACGTAGAATAAAATAAATGCCTCGGAGTTGAGGACGTCGGACTTTGATGCCAGTGTGACATTATGGTCATTGAACTTGAACCATTGATTGCCAACACGTGAGTATGAGATGTAGTGACCTGTGGGAGTTAGCGAATCGCTTTTGACATTTTGTGGTCACAATTCACCCGTTTCGAGATTGCCGACATGAACAACCACACTTTGGAGTTCGTATGTGCAGCCTCTGGCCAACTCGGGATTTTGCTTGGGGTCTTGACCTCGTGCTCGATTTGTATAAGGATACATGTCGAGCTTGAGGGGAAAAGAAACTTTAGTTTCGATTTTCGAGGCAGAGCCATTGCTTTGCTTGAAGCGCTATCAGGTTTGTCAGTAGAAGTTAGTGTGGAAAAAGACTGGCCCAGCTACCTTCAGCTGTAGGGAGAGCACGTTGGGCAGGCTCTTAATACTTGATAGCTTCTTTGCCTCCTTCGTCCCGCAGTTGTGACAGGTGTATTCACAGCGCTCCGCCTGCTTGTATTCTGCCTCAAGGCATCTCTTAACGCTCAGTCCAGTAGTCTTGATGCTTTTCTTTTTCGAGAGAACGTCAAGACCCAAACTTAGATCCATGAATTGCTGGACAGAGGTTCTGATTTCGCCACAACCCTGGCATGTGATGGTGCTTTGCGTGCGGCCGTAAAAGGTCTGGTGGACGATGCAATTGCAGCTCGAATCTGGCCGGGCACGCTTCGGTGAAGGGGCACCGTCCTCCAACGCCTGTTTGTGGGCATTGGCATTGATTTCATGAAGCTCTTCAGTGAGAAACTGGAAGAATTCATGGGCATCTTGCTCCTTGTTGCTAGCAAGCTCTTCATATGCTTTCCGTTTCGACATCCAGAAGCAGGCAAGCATGTTATGAGCCGAGTACCCAACCGTATCAGGCTGCGCATGAAATGCCTGAAACATCTCATCCATTGCGCATGCTACGCAGTTCTTTCGAGTACATTCGGAGCTTCGGTGACCATCCCCCAGGTGGAAATTGCGGAGTAAAGGGTTCTGCATCAAACTTTGGAGAATGACATTCATGTAGCATGTAGCACCCATATTGTATATTCCCCGGATACCACTCGCTCGACAAGGGGTATTGTTTGTGTTGACGGACATGAGTTGTGAGTCCTCCTTGGAGGCATCGGTGAAGAGATCGTCCAGTTTCCGTTTCCGTGCTGTTATCAGAATGTCAGACTCATGGACTACCTGGTAACGCAGGCAGGAGAATATGATCAAATACATCACTCACAAGAGAAGCTTCCGGTACCAATCTTGCGCAACCTCAGTCCCTCAAGTGTTGGATCAAATACGAAGTCGTTGCACATCTGGCAGAAGAGGTAGCCGTTTCTGGACTCAACATCTAAGAATGTAAGCTTTGCCACCTCCGCCATCTACATGATAATGGCACATACAAAAGCGATGCTTAGTTTCCATGCCATGCTCGACGCGTCCAGATGCTGTTGTTGTGACCTCACATTGGAGACAGAGGTAATTCGGGGTAAGGGTCGTGAGTGCTTGTCCGGCGGGAGTTTTGGACGTCTGGGGTATTATTGGTGTTGTATCGGAGACCACACACATACACGTCCTGTAGGCACGTATAGTATTTTCTAGAATCTCGACTGGTCCTTCCAGCAGGATGCGGACGTGTTCTGAGAATATCAAGTTAGCAGGCTGGCGTGCAAGGCTGTGAGTTTGCGGCGGCTTTGCAATACACACCACAACCAAAAAGAGGCACACCTGGCTGAGCAGGTTTGATTTTGGGTACTCTGGGCGACGCCGGCGTCACAGGCCGTGAAGAACCCATTGTTTCAGTGGGTTGACGAATGTCAATCCTCAGTGTTGAAAAGTGATGCCGAAGCCTCGAGGTTGGGCTCATAAATCTGTTGGCATGGTCGAACCAATCAGAAACAAGCATTCGGCCGAGGTAGGGGCTAGGGGCTAGGGGCTACGATTACAGTACGAGATATCATACCTATCCGAGGGAGTTCTGAATTCTCCCAGCAATCGTTTCACAACATCATGCCAGCGGCCCCTCGTGTCGCCCTTATTTCAAAAATGGCCACTCAATTAGTTCCATTACAGGATGTCGAGAGATTAAGCTCGTCTGTTATTCGAGTGCTTGGAGGTAATCCGGGAAAGGTGAGCCACTGTGTTCGAAAACCTAGCCTATGTACCGCTCGTTGTCATTATGATGTATTTACGCCTTTGTAAGCTGGAAGAGGACCCCATGTTTGGATATGACACGTTATTTCTTGATTTTCTCCACATCTAAGCATGATTGAGTATCGTCAAGTGCAGCCTAGCTCAAGCGAGTGTATTGGACACAACGAGTCCTTCATGTTCATGCTCGCACTACTGGTAGAGTTTCTCGAGGTATCTCTTTGATATTCAGCGGGAAGTTCCTGTATTTGATGGGTGTGTTTCGTGTTTGAGGCGAGGCATTTGTCCTGAGAAGTATTCTCGCTAGTGGATATTCGAGGAGACAGTACCAAACTTGGTCCGACTCGATTAGATCGTCTTCGGTAACCCTTTAATCTCTGTGCAGCTTTTGTATTTGCTTCTCAAAAGCGGCCAACCCTCTCATAAATTAATCCCGAGTACATTCAGGAGTCCTTACTGATGCAACTATAGTTCACTTTGCAAGGTGACCCACTTGGCTTGTCTTCGCATGTTGCTGTAGCCTAATTGCTTTTAGGGTCAAATACGTACATCATCGGTACCGGAAAGCAGCGACTCCTGATCGATACCGGGGAAGGCAAGCCTGCTTGGATTGCCTCCCTGAAAGAGATCCTACAACAAGAGAATGCAACCGTTGCGAAGGCTATTATCACTCACTGGCACCATGACCATCAAGGCGGCATCAAGCATCTGCTAGAGTACTCACCGTCTACGAGCGTCTACAAAAATCAGCCTGAAACCGGACAGCTTGACATTAAGGATGGTCAGCTTTTTCAAGTAGAAGGTGCTTCCTTGAGAGCAGTTTTGTCACCCGGTCATACCCAAGATCACATGGCGTTGGTTCTCGAAGAAGAAGATGCCATGTTCACTGGTGACAACGTGCTTGGTCATGGAACAGCAGTTTTTGAAGACCTTCCGGTTTACTTGAAGAGCTTGGAGACTATGCGAAGTAAATTCCAAGGTCGAGCTTACCCTGGGCATGGTGCTGTTCTCGAGGATGGTCCAGGCAAAATCATCGAATACATCAAACATAGACAAGTCCGGGAAAACCAAGTGATCCAGGTTTTGAAGTCCAAGAAATCATCCCCAGGAATCGAAGCGTCGAGCGAACCTGATGACTGGACCTCGATGGAAATTGTCAAGTTCATCTATAAAGACGTTCCTGAGAACCTGCACCTACCAGCCCATGGTGGTATCATGCAAATTCTTCGAAAGCTCGAAGAAGAAGGGAAGGTTATCGAAGATTCCAAGTCTGAAATATGGAGCATCAAGAACCGTGCTGCTCTGTGAATCAAGCCAGTGGCAGTATCATTACATCGGATTTGGATGTCAAGATATTCGACGGGTCAGAGCCTTAAAGTAATTGGCGTCCTCGAAGAGCTGCTATGATAATATTGAAAATGGCGATGGAAGCATTGTTCTACTCGTGTAGAGGGAACTGAGTGGATAGGTCTATCTTTGCCTTGTACTTACGCATCAAGAACGAGCTCTTCAGCATAGCGCAAATCAAGGAACCAACATCACTCGCCAGAGTTCATTGGGTCATTCAACGAGCGGGTCTGTGGCATGCGCGTTTTGATTCTCAGGGCAAGCCGTCCCATTGAGTAGGCTCAGGCGAGATATCAGGTCATGATCGTGCTACACCACTGCTAGACAAAGAGGAAAAGATCTTGACACAACGTTCAAATAGCCTCACGGTTGCACAGACTCTTGCGGAATTAGCTTCAGTCTAGGCTCCCAAGCAATTTCACACCCATTCCATGCAAGTTAGGAAAATGCTCTGCATACCGATATCAGCACAACTCGCCTGTGTATAATTCAACAAGTGTTTGGAGAGACCCCAAGTGGCATGATTATGGGTCTACAGCCTCATAGAAGGGGGAAGAGGCAACGAATTGGTTGGTTACCGTTTATGAAGCCAATGAAATTCATTCGGAGACTTGCTCCCTCCGAATTCCACCCAAGCAGCCCTACATTGGGGCCTAGATTACACGTGGACTTGATTTTTCTACACCCTCCGAGCTACCACTGCGGCAGCCATTGTTGCTAGTAGTAGTTGTCAAATTACCGTTTACCCAGCGTAGAAGTCGCCACAACTGAGCGTAGCGGAATCAGTGTCATCTTAGGGAAGCTTAACTACAGCCAGGCACTGAAAGACGACGTCTAAGGAGAATATTTTCCCCATCCATTTACAAGTAATCGTAGGGTGAGAAGTCTATGACATGATGTTCCTACCTTACCTGGCACCCGACTTGCATCGTTGCCCATGCTTTCTGAAGAAATTCCACTTCTGCGGTGTAGCGTTGAGTCTTGAAACTTGAATCTTGAACCGGATCAAGCACTGATCATTTCCGATGCAGCATATGGATGAGGGCAGATTTGGAAGAAAGAAAAACCCTCCTAGCCGAACTCTCCTCTACTGGACAGGATGAACAGAATGGAATAAATCGTACTCGACTCGAAACTCGCACAGTATGCCAGCCGTGAACAGAGAACATACAATGTGCTCATTCTTGTGCTGTTTCGTTTTGGGCTGGTCTGGTCTGGGCTTTCTAGGTTCCCACCTGGTCATTGAAGCGTGTGACCCGATCGCACTTACCGACATTTACAGAACGGGCAAGACGGCACCAAAATACTTCATATGAGGGCATTCATACATTTTGCAGAGGTGGAGTTCGCTTTATCCGAAGATGCCGGCAGCCTTTGGCTTCCTCAACGACGCCGCCAGACGTTTAACTAGCCACTAAGAATGCCGCTGAACGTATGCCAAGACAGTACCCCTGGTCATCGGGAAGGTGAGGATCGCAGATCGCGCGTGAAAGTGATCAGCCTCGCCGATACATGTAGCGTGGATGGATCGTAGGTTAGGGTAGATGAGATGGCTGGATGGGTGCTTAAGTCGGGGTGTGCTGGCGACCGGAGGTCTGGCTACAGTAAGTCTGCATTAATAATGTGTCAGCGAAGTCTCAAGTCTGCTTGCTGCTCCGTTTGCCGGACATATCTCCTCACCTTACCTCACCCTCCCAGCCAAAAGCACCCTCCTACAGGCTGGTCCGTCTCATACTGTGGGCTGACATGATATATCAGTGCTCTTTAAGGTATAGTTGCAAATGTCTGTTCCATCCAGCTCTGCGGGAAACACGGCCAGCTCATACTTGACAGACAATCGCCTGTCCTGACTCACACAAAAGGCACACACAGGCAGTTTCGGTCAAAGCACCCTTGCCTCACTCTTTTCCTCTTTACTACGTAGTCTGCTTGACCGTGCAGATGTCTACCCTGTCCATCTGTATGCATCACTCAGTGGGCTCTGATGCGATCATTCGAGCTCGGTGGTCGGTCATAAGAACGGATTTCTCGGCCAGGCCACAGGATGAGATAAATAATCGTCATATCGCTCACTCCCGTTTGCTCTTGCCTCTCCAGAAGATACATGTTTCCTCTGTTCCCTCTACCTGAAAGTGAACTCGTGGAAGCGACTCTCATTAAACTCTTGCAGTCCTTGTCTTTTGCACGCACGCCCTCATTGTACAGAGCTGCCCCTCAAAAGCTACACCACCGGAGCTATCCCCGCCGGCTCTCTACTCGTCACAGTGCACACCCTTTAGCGAACGATTCACAACAAACAACACATGCTTCCAAAGTCGCGAAGATGCGCAGCACTTGCTGGTGCCGTACTTCTCACCTTTTCAGGCTTGGCGCATGCACATGATCATGATGAGGACATGGCTATGAACATGGCTCCTTCGCTGTCACCAGCAACTCCTTCGAAATCAGCTGCAGACACCTACTTTCAATATGGAGGGCACTCGGCGCTGATGTTGGCGCACATAGTGCTTATGACAATTGGCTGGGTGTTTGTCTTGCCAATCAGTGAGTGACTCTTAGCTATTCCGGAGATGCATCCTTCTAATAAAGTTCACAGGCGTGATGTTCTCGATTTCTCGATCGCGGTTCAGTCTTCCGAGCCAATTCGTTTTCCTGGCTGTCAATGTGATCGGTGTTCTACTGGCCAGCATTTATAACGCCAGCACTCCGGATTTGTACCCCAACAATGCACATCACAAGCTTGGCTGGGTTCTGACATGGGTGATGGGCGCACAACTGGTCATGGGAGTGATACATTCATATGCACGGAAAGCTCGCTCAACGAGTGCCGGATTCACCCCCATTTCTGCAGAAGCAATCACAGAGCATCAGCGCATACATTCTATGAGACAGGCGCAGATCTACCGACTATCTAATGACAGCGGACAGGGCACTGAGCCGAATACCGAATCACTTAGAAGTAGCTCGCTTGCTTCTACCGACTCCGTCGACAACCTCCCGGAGCTACAGCTACAGACTGAGGACGAAGATGAATTCGAGGAAAAGCATGGCTTGATGCATGGCACTGCCGTGGATACATATTTGACGAACAAAATCCCAGCTCTCATTTCGTCTCGCTTGACAAGAGTCCTAGAATTTCCTTACAACGCAATCGATCGCCTGGTGTTGATTTTGGGATTTGTTGCTATCGCTAGTGGCATCGTCACATACGGTGGCTTCTTTGTGAGTTCACAAACCCATTCGAGGTGGCTTTTCTGACCAGATCAGATGGGATCTCAAGTATTCAGCGGCCTGGCACACTTCATTAAAGGAGGCGTGTTTTTCTGGTACGGCGTCCTGACGCTAGGGCGATGGGCTGGCTGTTTTGCCGATATTGGATGGGCTTGGAATCTTAACCCATCACCGAAAAATCGACCATCAGCAGAGTTCGTAGAGAGCTTCTTGATCTTCTTCTACGGCTCTACGAATGTCTTTCTGGAGCATTTGGCTGCATGGGGTAAAGAATGGACAGCTCAAGATCTCGAGCATCTCTCACTTACACTTATGTTCTTCGGTGGCGGATTGGTAAGTCGAGACATATAGAATCTGAGCTGGCTGACACTTCTCAGTGCGGCATGGTCATTGAGTCCAAGAACGTCCGAAGCCTAGTTAATACCACCAAAAAATCCGCCATGTCAAACTTCCCTTATCACGCTGGAGAGCCAGAAGCAACGGAGGAGCCTAGGAGTTACAGATTCTCGATGAATCCTCTTCCTGCTCTAGTTATTCTTCTACTTGGTAAGATGATGAGCTCTCATCACCAGGAGTCCATGGTCTCCACAATGATCCACACACAGTGGGGTACCTTGCTGATGGGAGCTGCATTTGCTCGTGGAGCAACGTACATCCTTTATTACTTGTCACCACCAACTTCAATACTACCAGGAAGGCCACCGACAGAGCTCATCACCGCATTCTGTTTGATGGCTGGAGGAATGATTTTTATGGCAAGCGTAAGTCGCTTTGTTTCCCATCACATCTTCGTTAAAGCTGACATTCCTTCAGGCTCGGGACACAGTCATGGCAATGGAAGATAACGGACTAGACGCAATGTTCATTTTCACCGTCTCCATGGGAGTCATTACCCTTTTAATGGCTTGGGTTATAACGGTGATCGCTATCAAAGGTTGGGCCGTGAGGAAGGAGAACCGGACACACGCATGTCACGGAGTTGCATGAGACGAACAAAAGACGGGGATTTGATGATTGGATGGAAACACTTTTGCGGCATATGACACGGCGCACCTGGATGATACCATTTTGTTTTTCTTAATTTTCGTGCAGAAATTAATAATAATTATTACTTTCGATGGTTGAATTAGTGATGTCACAATAAAGTTGCATAGGGCTGAAGCCTCGTTGCACAGCTTCCCCGAGCTTGCAACATCACCTCAGTGAAATTGTAATGTCTGAAATCTATATCCAAAAGGTTGATTGAAGCCTCTTTTTCCAAGATCCTTACCTTCATCGGAGCCGTAGCTCTTGATGGCGCTCTACATTTCGCACGTGATCACCTCATGAAATAAATTCTCCTCGAAAATCCGACTCCTTTCCTTTTCCAAAACAGAACAAATACCAGAAATGGCACCAAGTACTAGCGCCAAGACAAAGCGACATAAGAAGAGAAAGTCGAGAACTGAAGGTGCGTCACTTAGATGTATTTAAAAGCAAGATGTTGACGAAATACAGTTTCATCAGACAGCTCTGACAGCGAACCCGAGAGACCCAGCAAGCAGGTCAAGAGCAAAGCTTCTGACTCTCAGGACGCTAGAGAATCATCGCCGTCATCTGCTGAGGAGAATACCGTCAGCATCTCTCCCCACTCTTCCACCTCTCTCATACGGGCAACCTGACTGACTTTCTCAGGCCCGTGACAAATCGTCATCAAGAGAGCCAACCCGAGCAGAAATTGAGGCTGCATTCTCCCAGTTCTATATGCAGCGCTTGACAGCAGAGTTTGCAGATGATCTCGAGAGGCTGAGGACGAGTGATGATTTCAAGGATGAGGCAGTACCGATGCTGATTGCTGCGCTGAAGGGTGGGACGGTGATGTTTTCGACGGAGGAGAAGACGAGGATTGTGCTTGCTGGTGGAGAAAAGGATGTTTAATCCTGGGATCAGGGAGTGGGCACCGGGAATGGTGTGTATTTGCTACGCCGCTACGGAGTTTGGGGTTTTAGCAAATGCATCTTGCTTGATTCAGCACTCTATGAATTTATTCTATGTGAAAGACGGTGATTCTCAAAGGAATGCCACGTTTGGGCAGCTTTGGCAGCAGTAAGCCGGTTTCCAATTTTCCGATGTCATTCGCAGGAATGGGTATCACTCCAAAAGTTCTCCGACTTGCTAGTGGAAGGAATTAGTTACCAAGTATGAGCATTGGCCTTTTCTTTTCCCAAGCCAGAGCTTCATCCTTTGCAGGCAAGGGAAATCACCGGCATCCCACTCCCTTAGGCGCGTTCAATGTACCATTTCCTCAAAAATAGTGCTTTGTCAGGTTCCCCGATATGACACTTCCAAGATTTTCTAGAGCACCGGTTCCCGATGATTCCTATTCCTGACATATCACCGTCTTCCCGGATCATATTTTCCAATTTCCCCCACTTGGGTACCCCTCTCTCGCCTAGCCGAGTTACCTAGGAACTGGCATCTTTCGGAATATTCTGAATATTTTATAGTTCATGCTATCCCTCTCTGTCCGAATTGTCCTCTGCATTCAACCTCCCTTCCCACGCCCTCGGTCCATCAGATGCCATTGAAATCCTTCCCCATGCAATTCATTCCCCGAGAAATTCTCGCTACCAGAACGGATTCGCATCCCACATCAAAGTATTGCCTTCCTTCCTCGTCCAATGGTTGGTTTCCAGTAACTCTCTCATGGCTAGCTGGTTTCCGTCCAGGGGAATCCCCTGAGAAAATCTCCAGGACGGCTGATTCCCAGAGACACCGCTGTACTTTCCCTCCTACTACCCTACTATTCGCTGTTTCTTATAGTCTTAGGCATGTATATCTACTACTTTTCATCTTTATTACATCTTTACTTGCATTTTGGATCTATCAGTTATAGATATTTGTAGATCATTAAGTAATCTTAGTTAAGATCGAATACATTGAAAGATAAGGAAACGCTTTTTACTATTCTCAGATAATATATTAACTTGAGACTATCTGATGGCACATCGAAACCCTTGTAGTCTTAGTTCGTTAAGTTGGATTTACGTAGTAATTGAGTAAATTTCCTAGTCGTATTTACCTTCCCAGGCGTATGGACCAGGATTTGGAGACTCAAAGTCCTATTCGCTGCTACAAAAGACCTCATCTAGTGTCTGTCTGAAAGTGTTATAACCAGTTCTTGTTAAACGATCCAGCTTTTGTTGTGAAATATTGCCAGCGATTAGGGTTGCTCAGAAGGAGAGTTCTCTTTCTCTTCTTTGTTTCGTCTCCCTTCTAAAACAGGAATGGAACACAGAACAATCACAGTGGAGTACGATCAAAGTCGGAGTAAAGCCGAATGAGCTTCCGTTTTCAGTACCCTTGCTGACTTTTGCCTACTAGTACACGTTCAAGAAATACGCAGAAGTCACGAAGACTACCTGTTGAGTCTAAGCCAAGGGTATTTCAAACCAGTCAAATAATTGCGAGTAGGAAGCTCAGTCTAAATTGCTTCATTATATGCCCTGATATGCTGCTGGCTAATGGCAGATGATAACGGCTAACGGCATTTGCATTTGCAATTAAATTTCTGAACCTGATCCTGGAGATATCTGAACATCCGTTCTTAGAAAATGCACCAAGAGATTCAAAGTAATAGACGAAACTCAACATCCCGTCCAGTCGGATTTTCTTTTCAAAAAAACAAAAACCACTTAGAACATTCGAGATACAACAATACAAGGCGAACGTAAAGAAGAAGCAGGAACAACAATCAATAACGAATGTATAATGGTCATTTTTATTTATACTGAAAAGAGCTGAGTATTCATTCTCGTAACCCAGGCACACCATTCGCTTCGCAAATCAGCCAGCTTCGCCCCGCACTTTCAACTCAAAATGCAAAAAAAGAACAGATAATTTGTTCGTCGCGAGCAGCTACTTATTATTAGTCTTTTAGTTCATGCAGTGTGACTGAAGCAGCACGTACGATTTGAACCTACGAGGCCGAAACCATAAGATGACTGAATTACTAATTCAAGTCTTACCCATTAACCACTCTGGCATCGCGACATGTTTGGTATGTTTGGAGAAACGTAATGTTATTCCGATATAGATCAGACACAAAAAACTGGGCGTTTTGCATTCTGCATTCGAGTAGGGAACACCAAGTTTTAGCCAGAGCAGTCACATGCTGTTTGGTAGCTTCATGTAAATAATTGCACCGGGAAGGTAATATGTGGGTGTGGTTGTTCAGTCTTAGGAGCAAGCAATACATGCCGTCTAGCAACAATCTACATTCCGACAGAACATCATGGCTGTCAAATGCAATCACATAGGCAAGTCAAAAAGTCACAATCGGCATGTTGAAGTGGTTTCTCAAAAGCAGCTTTTGTATTGAGAATCTTCCTTCACAGCGTGGAAGTTGTATGCTACCAATGCCAATTCCACCAGCAAGTATCCATCTGCGAGCTACACCTAAGCAGCAATCGTAACCTCGACCTCGACACCAGCCTCGATGTTGATGATGATTTGCTTGACAACCTCGGTGGGGGCGTTGAGACTGTATGTGCATTAGCATTGCGGTAACTTCGGCATGATTTTACATACTCAATGAGGCGCTTGTGAATTCTCATCTCGAAGGTGTCCCAAGTCTTTGAACCTTCACCACAGGGGGTCTTTCTGGTGGTGACCTTGAGGGTCTTGGTTGGCAGCCGAACAGGGCCCTTGACGCGGAGATCCTTTCCCTTCGCACGCTCAATGAGCTCCTGGCAGACCTTCTCGAGGGATTGGACCTTTCGGCTGGTCAAGGTAATGCGGATCTTGTGGGTTTTCTGTGAAGGTGAAGTCAGTATGCGCCGACGCAGATTCTAATTGCACAACGTACTGGGCCCTCGCCGAACTCCTTCTCTGGCTTTTGGTAAGACATTGTTGTTGTATGGGTAGTCCTTCACGACTCGATCGTTTGAGATTCGGCAAAGTGATGAAGGTGATCTGGTTTGCAGGTTGCAGTTGTCGATGAGGGGAGAAAAGGGCGGCTGCGGATCTGAAAAAGAATGTGGGCTAGAAGTCTTGGCGCTAAATTAGCGAGGCGGGCTTTGATTGGTGACGCGTTCTATTGAATTCAGCCTTGCTGCATGGCGTTGTCATCACCGAGATGCACCCACAGCGTTCGAGACGAGACGAGACAATCACTCATTCTGAGTCAAACGGCGAGGATATTGGATTTGATCATGAATGGAGGTGAATTTGAGCGACCCTGGTGCTCTCAAGTAGGGCTTATTTCGTAGAAGTCCCCAGTCCTCACTCAGCCTTCTTCTGACTTCGTCACGACTTTTCAAAATGGCTCTTTCCAGCATTCCAAACTTTGTCCCTTTCCCGGAAGCGGCTTGGAGGAATCATATTGTCCCAGAAGAATGGGAGGCTTGTCTCGATGCCTGGATTGCCCTTGCTGGAGCTCACCTGGCCTTACCCGCCTCTGAATTTGCCCGATCATCAACCACAGATGAATCCTTACCAGCCTTCCTCACTTCTTATGCTTCGGGTGCAGCTTTGTCACAGGGGCATTTATCCGCTTCCGATCCATCTAAGGAGAAACAGCTGCAGAAGTTATCGTTCCTGTTATCAAATCGACTTCTAGATTCCGAGCATCCCCCTGAGTCGATTCTTTCTTGGGAATTCCTGGCAGATCTCAGCAAGATCTATGGGCAGAGCAATGGCGGGAAACTCGTCACTCTCGTGTGGACCAAACACATGTCTTCCTTGGAGGTCTCTCTGGCTTCTCTGAAGACTTATATGATAAAGGAGCTCGACGCAGGGCTGAAAGGAGACCTGAAAACAGTTGAGTCGAGACTCAAACGACTAGATCACCTTCTCCATGCATCTCCTCAAACGGCTGCATTTTTCATGGCTGGAAGCGATTTTGTGGATGCCCTCATCAGTTGTTTCAAGATTATGAATCCTCCTTTACGAAAGGCCATTGTCTCAACCCTTTATCTCTGTCTGATAGGTCTTACAGAAGGAGAGAAGCCCAATTTCTCATCCCTCGTTGACCAACTTTACTCTCTGAAGGTTGCAGCGGATGCTCACAAGGCAGGGCCTACAAACGTCAACGACTCACTGGTAGCTGAGCTGGTTACCGAAACACCGCTTCTCAAGCAAGTCCAGCAACGGATAGATGCAAGTGGTACTGGATCTGTGAGGGCGAAGTCCGTTCTCAAGTCTCTTGCTGATTTCAAGAAACCTTTCGCCAGTGGAAAACCGGCAAGATTGAGCAAAAAGAAAGTCAACAAAGGCAAAAGTATAGCCATCAATGTGTCGGGCCATGGACAAATTCATGTACATCGAATGAGCTTAATTTCTCAAGTCCAGGATCTCTTCCCGGACCTTGGATCGGGGTTTGTTGTCAAATTACTGGATGAGTACGAAGACAATGTCGAGCAAGTTATCGGTCACCTCTTGGAAGGATCTTTGCCGCCATATCTCGAAAATACTGATCGTTCAGAAGAGCTGTAAGTCACACCATGTCATATGTCCAAAGCGGTAATTCTAACAGTTTACAGCGATTCAAACCATCAGCATATACCCGATATGGCACCTAGCTCCACACCTCCGCAATTACCAACTCGTCGCAATGTTTTCGACGATGATGAGTTTGACCGACTCGCTGTTGATACATCAAGATTACACTTTGGCCGCCAAAACCCAGACAAGACTGCGGATGACGTTCTTCAGGATCGATTGAATGCACCAAGCAAAGCAGCGATCTTGTCAGCCCTGGCAGCATTTGACTCAGACGACGACGAACGAGACGATACATACGATGTCGAAGACGTTGGGGGCACTGTGGACTCCGCAACCCCGGGAAACAACCCCGAGGAGACTAATTCGGATGTCCGAGATGCTCATGATGAATCCCTTTTCCGAGCATACAAGTCAACACCAGAGCTCTTCGGTCGCGATGCCGCAACCCGGAGAGGTAAGCCAAGACAGACTCTAAGAGACGAGACTGGCATGACAGATGAGGCGATCGAGGGATGGGGACTCATGCTCTCTAGGGACCCTAGACAGATGAGACGACTGGAGGCGAAATTTACCTCTTTCACGGGTGCACAGCGAGAGTTAGGCCCTTCTGCTTGGAGAGCTAGTCCTGCCGGCTCTGGCACAGAGGACTCTGACAATGCGAATGACCGTGGCAGAGGAGGCAGGCTTAGAGGAGTGCCTCGTGGTGGTAGAGGCAGAGGCCGTGGCAATGTTGCTGGTCCAACTGGTGACAAGGAGACCGAAGCTGCTAGAAACCGGAAGGAGGCTAATAAAGGCTCGAGGGCAAATCACAACCGGAGGGACCAGAGGGCCCGTAAAATGGCTAGAGGAGGGTTTCCTGGCTAGCCCTCGACGCATCGACTGAAAGATAAATAGATGAGCGTTTTACGACGACCACACGGCTACATGGATCCTTGCTTTGGAAGAAGCTTATATTTACTGAAATGTAACAAAACAATTGAGTGACATCTGGTCTATATGACCACCGCCAAGCATCAAAGAATCTGGAGGGTCCCACTCAAGAGCCCATGACTTTCTCCTTCAGATCCTCTACCACAGTAGTTTTGTCCTTGAAAGTCAACCCACCACCAAAGCTATGCTCACTGTTCCCTCCTCCATTAGTAACCACACCTTCCGTGACGCCAGTCTCGTAGGCACAGCTTCCCATGTCCAGTTTCTTGGCTGCACCACTTGGTGAGATGTCGAAGTCGAAGATGTCCATTGGGAGGCCGAGGGTCGTACAAGCGCTGCGAATGTTAGAGAAAGCATTTGTGACATATCTGACATATGACCCAGGAAGGCTCACTTTGGGATATCAACGATGCCAGCGACGTGCCCTTGCACCGGAGCGCAAGAGAGAAGGAGGTAGACCTGATAGTCTGAGTATCCAAAGCGGCGGAGGTACTCGATACATCCTGGAAGCAATTAGTGCCTGGACATACTTATCAAAGGGAGGCTTACGAAGGATGGTCTGTCTGTACGCTACAGTGACATCCATATAATGCTATATCACCAGTCAGTTTTGCCACATTCCTTCGGTCGCAAAAGCACTCACCTGCTTGCCATGTTGATCAACCGAGAATCCCTCAAACGTCAAGTAGCGTCCAGGGCCATAGTGAGGTTCCACCGGTCCAGGCAGATAAATAGGAGACTTCATGCCCAGATCTGCCATACCATTCTTCATGACCGTGAAATTGATAGTAATTACACCGGACATTTCAATAGCACCACAGAAAGAAATCTCTCCATCTCCTTGCGAGAAATGAAGGTCTCCGACGCTGAATTTGGCACCTTTGACGTGAACGGGTAAGTAAACTTTGCTCCCGCGACTGAGGTTCTTGATGTCACAATTGCCACCATGTTCGGGACGTCCTGGCTGTGTCAGTCTTCGCTTGAGTCACGCTTTCGGGAAGGAGAAGACTGACCTGGGATAGTTCTCGCACCTTCACGTCCGACTTTCTCTTTGATGTCTTCGCTAGCTGAGCCAGCATGGACGTTCTGTGGGTTGGGTGGCTGGGCAACGATTCGGTCCAGCTTGTTTGCGGCGATCAACTCGCCTTCTCGCTTATTCCACGTCGAGAGGACCTGTTTAGTGAGTAGGCATTACTGCTAAGACCATATGAAGAATACTGACTTCAGCAGATGGAGCACAGCCTAGGATACCTGGATGGATCAAGCCGGGAAACTTGACGTGTGGGAGGTGGCGAGAGGTACAGTAGATGCCCTCAAAATCCCAGATTGCCTTGGCTCTGCAAACTGTCAGCACAAATGAAGATGGTAAGCGTATACCCCGAACGCTGCAATTTCTTAATAGTTCGGCTGTCTTAACCACCGGGGCTTGAATGTACAGAAGTGCTCAAATGTGCGGTTCCAAATCTCTAGTCAGGACAACATCCATCAACAACTAAAAGAGTCCGAGGGGTGCCTCAGACATTGATACTGGGAAAGGTATCCAACAGAAGAAAAATTACCGAGAATCGTCTTTCCACAGACGTAAAAATAGGGACTGACTTACGCAGAGGGATAGAGCTCATCCAAGAAGCCACCGCCGTTGTTCTTTTCAAAGACGCCTGTCCATTGATCTTAGCACCGAAGACTATGATCCGAGTATCCTACTAACCAGTCTACCCACATGTCAGTTCAAGGTCAAATGGACGGTAAGCAAGTACTAACAAAACCCCAAGGATGATCTTGATGTGGCTGAACATCCATAATCTCCACAAGCAAGACATCTCCAGGCTCAGCAGTCTCGATCTCGAATGGCCCAGAGAGGTAATGGATCTTGGTAAGATCAACGTTTTTAACATCGTCGGCACTATCATTGTTTCCTAAGCACTGTGAGCAAACAACAAAACACGATCACAGTTCTATGGTTTATACCAATTTGTCCGCCAGTCCAATCCACCTAGGAGGTATTAGTGGTGGAAATTAGAGCAGCAGTTGAGCACATACACATTCGATTTTCACAGTTTCCCCATTCTTAATTGTTCCAGCAAAGGGGATATCTGGATGCCAGCGATTATGGAGCTGTGGTTGTTTCTCTGCTGGAATATCAAGAGAAACTGGACAGATGTTTCTAATGCCGGCCTTGCCCATGTTGCTTGTGACGAGAACGAAGGATGAAGGTGGGGTATAACTTGGTGGGGTAATTCTTGGCTGAGATGAAAGCTGAAATAACAACGTCTAAATGAGAATACAACGATGATTGTCAAATTTCAGGAGAGGGGAATTGTGCAGTTTAGAGATTACGAGTAACCCCGCAGAACAATGTCATGTCAGTAGTGGGATTGGCATTGCCATCATCACTGTTTTGTCCTGTCACAAGAACGAATAGGAGCGCTTTGGCGGCCGATAAGAGCTGGCCGACGTTATCGGCTGGTTGCCCCTCTTTTGAAAGAAGCCGAATCCAGACACACCACTAACTGGTCAAAGTATATGTATCCAGAGCACTCACTGCTTTTCCTTACTTGAAGCGGGGTTTCCTATGAGTAATGAAATCGCTTTTGTTCTTTTATTTGGGCGGAATGATACCGTCTTGCTGTGAGCCCGACGATTATCAGACCCGTATTATGTACATATATTCCACTTCGGAAGTCATGTTTTCGTTTCTCATGGCTGACGTCAGATATACTAGGCAGTCCAGCTGTATTACTTGTTTGCTTGCGCTGGTCAGGCTACCTTGATCTCAATTCCGTGTATGGCGGTGGCGGGCCTGAAGGAACTCCAGACGAGCTACCAGTTTCCAATGGATTTTGAGCAGCTTGATCTGAGCTCGAATTGCCATGTCCAGTATGGGCATCAAGGTTCGACAATTTCAGATTTAAGAACTCATGTTTGTTCTTCCATTGTTGTTGGCTGGCAGCAAAGCCTTCACTTTGAGCTGGTGGTGGAGGGGGGTCGGTGACCTTTGTAATGAGATATGCTGTTGATGCTTCGGCGATTCCGTAGATGAGAACTCCCAATAAAGGGATTCGTAAAAAGATATAAAATCCAACACCGAACCCGAATAAGAGCCCTTCTCTATCGTGGAACCAGTGCTTCTTTTGCTCCTTGGTGAACCTGATTCTGGAGAAGTATGGCTCAAGCTGAGGAAGCAGTCAGTCAGCGCCAAGTCACCAATTTCGATATTGCAGTCTCGTTCGGAACTTCGCAACATGCAGAACTATCCAGCTGAGAACCGGGAATCGAGAAATGCAGCTGTATAGGAGAAAACAACTCACAAGCTCTCTCATCAGACTCCTAGAAGAGAAGTAGCTCTGCAGAAAGATCACCAGGTATCTCTTAGGCAAGAATATACCAGTTCCAAACACAATTGCTGCCGGGCCGAGACCTGCCACAGAGTTGAAAGTATAGAAACTGGCAGCGGGAAGTACCAAACGCCCAACATATGGGATGTATGAAAGGGCAAAGACAGCGAGAGACAGCCCGGCCTTCTTTCCAAACCTCATCAAAAACATTGTGACAGCCTCTGCGGTGCTCGTCGAGTTTGTGCTCCCGTCCCTAGTCGGGTATTTCCGCAGATTCGGGTAGTAAGTCTCTCGTAGAGTCGCAACATCTTCCCCTTTATGCTTCGCGTAGTATGTTTGGTCTACCCAGGCAAGAGAATCCATGAACCTAGGCTTCTATCAGTATAGGATGGTATAGGTAGGCAGTAGATAGACATACATGTTATCTAGCGTCGGCGTAATGTACCTCATTAATGTCATGAGAAAGAAAGGAACTTGCAGAACGTAGTTCTGTATGAAGTCAAGCCCGCTGACAATGTCGTCGTCCCATGTGGAATTTGTGAAATCGAAGATAAAGCTTAGGAACCATAGGAGGACTTTGATCCCTATGACCTGCGGGGTGTTTTAGTAACCTCGACCTCCAAATCTGCAGGAGCGGGGTGATCCTTACTGGAATGAATATGAGCAGTCGAATGGCAATGCCTGCTCCCACAGCTATAGCAGCCTGTTTATAATGTTCCGAAGTGAAAAGAGCGGGGTTCTGGAGCGCGCGTAGAGCTTGACGAAGTCAGTAGAGCATTTGAAGCAAGACATCAAGGTAGGCTGACCTCCAACAACTGTCAGTTGTGCTCCACGAAGAATGGCATTGGGGTCGAAGTTGGACACTGCGAGTTTCTTTCTGAGCTGTTCCTGAGTCAGAAGTGGCTTCTGGGGTTTGGATGTGCTCTCCGCCATAATGTTGCTCTTATGATCCGTTGCCAGCTCTAGGTTAGGTTGTTTGTGAATGAAGGAGCTGGGAGGGCAATGCACTCCGGATTCCCAGAATTTTGGTGCAAGGTCAGTGCTGCGTATCCTTGCTGGGGCTGGCCTGTGCCGGGGCGGAGGCCGGGCAAGGCAGGCGGCAGGCGGCAGGGCAGCTCGTTAGCGCCTCGCGTCGAGGATGGGAGGCTGGTGGGCACTGGGCACTGGGCACTGGGCACTGGGCACTGGGCACTGAACTGTGGGGACAATCGCGCCCGCGTGTGAGCTTCGTACCTTACCTGACAGAAGCTCGGATACTACCGCAGATACCTTACCTCTACCATATTATTCCAACACAATCGATACTCATTTGCACACGAGCTTTCGCCGACTTGGACGCGCATATCAGTGGTCGAAGGCCAGTGCGCTGGGCCTTTGCATCGATCTGGGAAATATTCCGCCAACAAACCCCGGAGGTTGTGTCTTATGGAAGCAGGTTCTCGCGGCACACGCCTCAAGACCTCAACATCCTTCGAACATATTCGCATATAGCAGTCCTCGGTCTATCATGATCACCAGGCAATAGAGAGCAGTTTAATATTTCGAAAAGCTCGCTATGGCTTCTATTGCGACCACTCCAGGTCCGCGGCGTTCGTCCAGCCTCCCAGTTGGCCGACTTGCTTCGAGTAGTCCTGATCCGCAGATTGAGATTCTGTTTACCCTTCCTTCAGTTCGCATCATATCATTCACAACATCTTCGAAACCTACTTCGAGACCAAGCTCGAGCAATGGCTCTGTAGTTGTTGAGGAAGAGCCAGGAACCTTATCATGGGTTTCTCGTTTTGAGAGAACCATTGCAGTTGGTATGAAGAATGTTGAGCTTAAGAATGTCGCTATTCTCGTATCTTATACTGACTGAAGCCCAGGTCCATTGCGTATATACAGAGCCCCAGGATCGGTAGCTTTTTTAAATTGCGCAAATGCATTACGGCCGATATTACCGAAATCTCAAGCATGGTGTGTGGATGGCAATAGCAAATTTGTCTTACAAATCAGGCCTCCACAGTACTGGCGTATCGAAGTTCCGAACAAGACCGCAGATGAGGGTGTAATGGTAGAGGAGCTCAAGAAAGTCCTGGAACAAGTTCTGCGATATGAGAAGACTGCTTGTCCGTTTCAGAGAGACTTCGTGGTGGAACTTCCTGAGAAGCCAGCAACACCTGTGAAGAAGAGGCCTTGGAGACCTATTGAGAGACCACAAGGAGGTCTTTCGCCCAAGCCATCACCATTGTTACAAGCTACAACACCAGACGACAGCCAGACCATCTTACCCATTGCGGAGTCGCGGCCCACAACTCCATGCCCAGCTCACGAAGTTTCTGCTCGCACTGGAAGACCTACAAGTCCACCTACACCCCATAGAGATTTCGAAACGCCTGGGCCAAAATCGGTAAGTGGATTCCGGCAATCCATTGAGGCCGTTGAAACGTCGAGTCCTTCTGGAACCAGCATGCCAGAATCTCTAGAACAGCTTAGCGACCCGGAGCCGATTGATATTCGCGCTTTAGAACCATCCTTGCTACATACTCCAGAATCCGAGTACATCTTTGGTTCCTATGCTGGAATAGACGAAGAAGGCGACTGCTATAGCGACGCAACAGACGATACGACCATGACTCCAAGAAGTGGCGTTAAGCCATCAGCCAAACCAGTCGAAAACGAATCCATCGAACTCAGAAAGCCCCTGTCAATACAGGACTGCAACCGATCGGTCACTGCACCTCCCATTCTCTCCTTGCTTACCAGCCCTCCCTCGAAACAACGCACCAAATCTCCACTTCGGTGCTCAACGACCTTCGAAACGAGCTCGGATCGTTCCTCAAGTGTAGAGTCATTCCACAGTGTACAATCATGGCACTCCCCTCTCGCCCCTCCATCGCCCCCTGCTTCGGAGCCATCTTCGCCAACATCGACTTATCCTTACCCGCATGAGAAAATTGTCCTTCCAAAGCGTCCCCTTCACTCCCGCGACGCATCCGAACTCACTGTGACTCCCGAGACTCCCAACATGTGGGAGAGAAACACTACAACCCAGACACGTTCTAATGCCATGAGTTTATCCCCTCCTCTAAGAACGCCACCAACTCTGGTACATGACGGCAGTGAGAAGTCCGATGAAGAACATTTCGAAATCGTCACACCACCAGCCATAAAACCAACTGTCCGCCATCGAGCCACAACGAGTAGTAATTCAAGGCGACGAGCACTATCACCTCTACCAGCAGCGGTCAATCTATTTTCACCGCCGAAGCAAGCACAACGCCGTCTCCGTACTGCCAGGCATCTCCCAACCGCAATCATCCAGAAAACTTGTGAAATTTTGCTAAGCCCACCTAGCCACCTTTTTCAGCTGATGCTCAGCATTGCTTCCAAAATTGCCGCTGGCGAATGGAGGGGAATGCTATCTGGCCACGGAGAAGCAGTCCACTGGGACTTCGAAGACGAGTACGGCTCTGACCCGTCATTGTACGAAGACGACTATGGCATGAGCGTCGCAAAGCCCCAAAACAAGCAAAGCACAGGCCGTACATCCGGCGCATATATCACCGGTGGCAGCTGGGAAGTCGACTGAGTGGCCTCCCACCAACCATTTCTGATCCGATAATTGAGTGTACTATTATGAATTTTTCCGCATTGTATAACTAGATACCACGGCATGGGCTACCTTATGTATGCATTTGGGAAGAGCAGATGCTACTATCTCATGGAGTTTTCGCATTGTATGATTATATGTTTACGCTGCTATCGATGCCAAAGGCATTTGGATTTTGGAAATGGGGCGTATCTATCTTGATGAGACTGAACTGAATTGGACTCTCGTGTAGGGGCTTTCGATGATTGTCGACTGCCGAGGTAGTTTTGAACGGTCTGGATTAGCTGGCTGGGTGTTTCCTGCTATGACAACGAACCTTTTTGACTCCATTTGCTATGTCTGAAGTGAAACGTTCATCTTAGATAGCAGATTTTCATGTCACGTCGCAGTTAGCAAGACTAGACTCGGACAGAATGGTTGATGCTATTGCATAGACGTTCCTCTGCCGGCCGGTCAACGTCGACTTGATGTGTGGTCTTCAGTTTCACATAAAAGGAAAGAAATGCAAGCTTGCAAGCGAAGTCGGCAATTTTGACCATGGGTCAGCTGGAGAGAGGACTTGGTCAACGTATTTCACAGCAGCATCTACTTGATGCAATTCTACTGTACAGCAGATCCCTGTCCACCAACGCCTGAAATGCCCATCACGAATGCAAGTGATTTCCCTAACCTGCTCCATGACTCAGAAATCCCAATGACACCATTCTCGTTTTGGTGGTAACAGCGGCATCATCCCGTTTTGGAATGACCCTGTTTGCTTCGCATGCAAGTACGCAGCTTCTATTTTATCATCATACATACTATCATCCACTTGGGTGTCTTTGTTGAACACCGGAGGCCCATCAGGAAACCATATCCTTTGCCAGCTTCCATCCGAGCCAGTGCACCCAGGCTCGTCATCTCTGTAGGTGACGCGCTTACCCTTGAACATGGTCAGCCTACCACTAGGGTCTTTCGACATATATGAGCTGGGCTGGGGGTGTGAAGCTCCGAGCTGTACATTCGGGCCATGCCCATTCATGGCCGGCTGAGATTGAGATTGAGATTGTGGAGCGAATGGGTTGCCACTGGACGCGGACAGGGCACCATTTATTGGCGGACCAAAAGGATTAGTATTCTGCGTTTGATTTGAAGGTGCCCCGAAGGGATTGACCGCAGCTGGAGCCGAAGGTGTTACCGCTGCTGAAGCAAAAGGATTTGGCTGCGTTGCTGCGGGTGCTCCAAAAGCATTTTGAAGAGCTTGTGATGGCTGAGTTGGAGCTCCGAATGGGTTCTTCGATAAAGATGGTTCACCAAAAGCTGGCTGTGGTCCTCCTAGCGGATTTGGCTGAGGATTACTTTGCCCACCAAATGGGTTTGAGTTTGCGTTCGAACCAGACGGCTGGCCAAACGGGTTTGGTTGAGTTGTCTGTGAGGGAGCCCCAAAAGCAGCATTCGAAGGTGGTCCGAATGCATTAGATGTTGTAGACTGGGAAGGTGCTCCAAAAGGATTGACTGTCGCAGGCTGCGTGGGGGCGCCAAAAGCTGGATTTTGACCAAACGCATTTGATGTGCCAGCAAAGGAGGAAAATGGTGCAGCTGCGGGAGTCGAGGTGTTTGCCGTTGAAGCTGCAAAGTGGTTCGGTCTTTGCCCCAGGGCGGAAGGCTGTCCAAAACCACTGGAACCAAGCTGTGTAGGTGCCCCAAATGCTGGGTTCGTGCCTCCAAAAGCATTCGGTTTCTGGCCAAGTGCTGAAGGTTGACCAAAAGCTCCACCTAGAGCAGAGGGAGCTCCAAAAGCTGCACTGGATGGTGCCCCGAAAGCGGGTGCAGCTTGGGGCGATTGACCTGCTCCCACAAAAGGATTTGGGGCAGGGCTTTGTTGTTGGAAAGAAGACTGATTATTGAATGGATTCGGTTGCGATCCAGCTCCGGCTTGACCTCCCCTCACAATATCTATTCGATTCGGATGTTCTTTCTCAGAGTTGATGATGAAGTTTATAGCTCCATCAATATTGCTAGCTGCAGTTTGGATCTGCTGTTCCGAAGCTTGCCACAGTCTTTCTGCTTCTTGAATCTAGTACAATTCAGCGTTCTGCACCTGCACTCAATGACCCTGACCTACTGCTTGTTGAGGATTCCCAGCTGCCACTGCCATGTAGTGTAGAAGTCGCATCTCCTCGAAACTGTGCTCTCGCATAGGTCCGCCAAAGAGCTGCGCTGGAGCGAGTCTGCCCGGCCCGTATGCAGACAATATCCATTGTGGCTTCTCGGATGTCAAGTCAACCCCTATAGCCTTTTTGTCCAGCGAATAAGGTAATTCGCGGGCAGGAGATCCTATGATGACTTTAGCTTTATTCGCATATGTTTGAGGGCCTTTCTCTGTACCTGCTCTCGCACCTCGACTCTGATAGTCAGTGCTGCTGGCGCGCGACCCGAACCTGTCTCCTTGTTGAAGGGCAGCGTATCGATTGCCGTTGGGAAGAGGTTGACTATTGGGATTTGTGTCGGTATGGAGGAATTTACACCTGTCTGCGCATAAGATCAGTTTCTGGGCCGGGGCGGTAAAGTTAAATGTATGCTTACCTCCGTTTCGACAATTCCCTTGCTGCCAGAATCTGCATACAGCTGGTGGCATCCTCACGGTCGCAAAGTGGTCTAATCGAAGCAAAGACGCGCATCTCTGGGCATCATCGCATCGTCGTCGCACCTCTCAGACGTATCCAAATAGAAGTTTGGTCGACGACTCGGTAGGTCGGGCACGAGCTTGAAGCCGACTTCGGTGCAAGATCAACACGAGACAGTTGACGAGAGGCGACGCAAGGCTGATGAAATATTTTGATTTACAGCGTCGCGCTTCACAGCCGACGAATGGCCGGTGCTCTCGTGACTCTGTAACTAAACAGTTGGAATAAGACTAGAGATTATCGTGAACTGCAAGGTCGGTACAGTCAAATTTCTCATTCTTAATGGTCAGAGGTTCAATTGCAGTTCTTTATATGGCCCGGGTTGCATGCGAAGTGCACAGTTCCTTTATCAATTAAAACACCAACCTAAGGACATAGCTTGACACGCGACTAAGAGTGTAGAGCTTTTTGGACTCGAATCGAAGGTATTTAAGAGGACATTATAGTCCTAGATGGAGTAAAGTACAAAGCCTGAAAGCCATCCTGTACACCGGTATCGTACATTCATATCATCAAATCATCATGTGCCAGAATACACAGCTGTCACACCTCTACCGCACTCGATCCTTTGCTCAACGCTGACATTCCGCCCACCAAATTTTATCTTCGTCCTTGGCGTTATCTGAAACCTGTGCTCCTCCCTCCTCCCTTTCTCCTTGTCGGCTTCCACATCAAGAGGCGCAATGTATGTCGGGTTGTTCACATTGTTCCTCTTTCCGGTCCCGACTTGGTAGAATTCGTTGCCTCCCCACCAGAGTACATCGGCGCCCCAGTTAGTATCGTTCTCTGAGCTGTAGTTGTTCGCTCTCAAATGCGTGATATTGTTCATAACTGCAGACATGTGTGTAGAGCCCACGGACATTGAAGCCAGCCGTATCGGGACGACTGTGCTGTTAATCTCGTCATACTCATAAAGACCCGATAGAGCCTTAATCTTTGTTGGAACTCCTTGGACGTGCGTCCATCTTCCATTTCCCAGACCTCCAAAGATTCCCTGGCCGCATGCCCAAGTATCGGCCGTCACTCTTCCTAGACCACGAGGATCTTCTTCGCCTTGACCAGCAATTCTGGTTGCATCGATAGTGAAGAAGCTGTTGACTCCCCCAGCAGCTATGTTTGTCACTTTAGGGACCAAAAATGTGCCTTTGTAGAGCTTGTCGATTGGAAGGAGGGATGGTGCATCAATGACCGGCGACTCGGGGGATGGATCGAAACCCAGCTGACCGACAGAATTATCTCCAAAAGCAAAGACTCGGCCAGCTCTATCAGCCGCCAAAGAATGAAAGTCTCCAGCCGCGATTTTAGCGATATCAAATCCTTTCAAAGTACTGATCTCATGTGGTTGATCGACTGGCCCTTCAGGTCGTGTGGTCCACGTGAGGCCCGGAATTCCAAGTTGTCCTTTGGAAGGGAAATCCTCGGTTCCAGTTGCAGCAGAAAACAATCTTCCCTTGGTGGTCAAGATGAGACTATGCTCCAGGCCAGTACTGATATCTGCTATCTTTTCTCCCCAAGCCAAGTCCTTTAGCTGAATTTTTCGATAACTGATATTGGATCTGCTACTCCAGAAGGGGAACCAAGTGCTCTCCAGCGGCTTTGGCCCAGCCTGTTGATCCTTTTGGCTGGCAGAAACGGAATATACATTTCCACTTGACGAAAGAGCTACAATTCGATCTCGAGAAATAGTCAGTTTCAACAGGTCTTTGCCTGTGAGAGTTGGTGTAGGGGCCGTTGTCGTTGTTGAAAAGCCAGTGCCCCATTGTAGCAAGTCTCCATTTTCAGTGATAGCCGCTCCAAAGTTCCTGTCTAATTTTATGTCTCGTATAAGCTTTCCATCAAAATATGGGATCCGCCGAGGTGCTCTGATAATGCTTTCGTCTGAGTCTGGTGCTACAACTCTGCCAGTGTTCGAGCCCCAGGCATAAACACCAGGGTTCTCCCAACTTTTTTTGACTTGTAGATGTTGTGAACTAATCAAATCTCGATTCTCTTCGCGGGAGCTGGCCTTCCTTCGTGGTTCCTCGAATCTGACTTCCGCAGGGGCCGGTATTTCTTCCGCATGGAGAGTCCTTGGGTAGCCCAACGAGTAGAGAACACCCCCTCCAATTGCGATCGAAAGAAACAGCCCAGCCGTACGAGATCCGGATTTTCTAGTCGCAACAGCCACTCGAGACTTGCCCTGGTTTTGAAAGCATCTTCGTTGAGCTACAGATGCTCCTTGGGGCAATTTGCTGGCCCGATGCGCAACTGGAAGGGGTCTTGAAGCGACTCTAGATGGTATCATTTCGAAGGTGGGCGTGCGTGAAGAGAGGAAACTTTAGTCCATTGACGCTCGTAGACTTCGTTTGAGGGCTCTCTTTGCGTTGTTCGCTGGTTAGAAAGTCATTTACCAACAGACGTTGGGTCCCTTTGGAGTCCATGTTCAGCCTCGTCCCGTCTGTCCATGACGCTACGATTTCGCTACGCTTTGGGCACTCTGCAGTCCGGGCTGACATCCCTGCCCTTCTCTCCAAAGCGTGTCATCCAGCCAGCCAGCCAGCCAGCCTGGCAGTCTCGCGTGTCCAGCGTGTGAAGGTCAATATCAAAATTCTGCCCAGGATGTATGAAGATTCCTGGTATAGTTACGCGCCGGAATCGCACTCTACAAAGGATGAGCAAGCCTCCCAAGCATCAGGCCATCGTAGGAGAGAATCATTATTAAAGCAGCCCAATGTGAGCCATCAGCCTCCACGTAACCGTGACTTCGCACTAACGTGTGACCAGGGAAGCAATCAGATCTCCAGTCCCCAAGACCCTATCTTGGAGATTTTTGAAGAGTCGGCGGGATTGAAAGGTCCTCCTAAAGCGACACTCGCTCGGAGAGCCAAATCATACAATGATTTCTACGATGCTGATGTGACCTTTCTCAGTAAGGAAACAGCGGTGGAGAAGTCGAAAGACATGCTCGAGGAGTCAGAATTTTCACCTGGCCTAAAGTTTCTTGCGAATGGCTTTGAAGATTTGGAAGAAGAGCTTCTTGATGAGAGCCAAGAGCAATATCGGTCAGCTTCCTACTCATGCAACCAGCACGTCACTAACCAATGAGCAAGACTCTATAGAGACCAACTTATCTTGTCTGAACGGCATCTTGACACATTGCTCTTTGACACAACAGCCGCTTTAGACCTACTCGCCACTCTCTCCGAGTCATTCAAATCCGTCGAGTCAGAAACGACTACGTTTCAGGCCCAATGTGAAGACTTGTTGGATGAGCAGAAACGTCTTCGTGATCTGGCAGATGAGGTTGGGACAGATTTACAATACTATGCCTACTTAGAACCTCTTACTCGCCGCCTCAACGCTCCTGGATCTGGCAGGCTTGTGAGAAATGACGATTTCCTGGATATGCTCATGAATCTGAACACTTGCATCGATTTCATGGACCAGCACGTAAGCCTGTCCCTTCCTTGTTTCCCTCTATCGGTGTCGGAGCTACATCCACTCCGATCTATATGATACTGAAAGTTGCAGCCAAACTACCGTGATTCAACAGTGTACAAGACTCGGTATTCAACACTACTAGAACGAGCGCTTAATCTTGTTCAAAATGCCTTCTCGATCGCCCTTCGTGATGCATGCGATGAAGTTTCGAAAGAGCTCAAGGCGAAAGAGCACAATGAAACTGCCGAGTACATCCTGCTCTACGGGAAATATGAAACCGTATACGAGAACCTCGGGATGCCGATTCAGAAGCTCTTGAAAAGTGCCGATTTTGCTTTCGGCCAGAGGGGCGGTGACAAGGCTTCAAGCTCCTATGTCAACCAATACCACGAGCTCTATAATCAGCTGATTGATGCCTTCCTCAAAAGTCGGGAGCCTGTCGGGATATTGGTATCGAAGAATCTGCGGAAGTTCGCAACGAAGGAGAAGCCAGAAACTGATTTCGAAGCATTTGCTCGAGTCTGTATTCAGCATGTACTCGACATCTGTTACAACGAGCAAAAGTTGGTGACTCAGTTCTTCCAGGATGGTCCCTTGCTGGCAGATTATCAGCCCTTGGAAGCATACACGAAGAGTAGCGAGTATGCGGGTCGTCTTGAGAATAACATTCTCTCGCATCTGGAGACGCTTCACATTTTTCTATTACCTTACCTCAGTAACGGAGATCTGCAAAGAATATGCGGTCTAGTCAACTGGCTAGAAACCATGTACATGGCTTCCAACGATGATGATTTCGATGATGACAAGCCGGCAGATAGTCGAAGATCAATTGCCCAAGCTTTATTGAGCAAGTATCTCTGGAAATCATTAGATATCCTGTTTCTCAAAGCTGCTACCGAGATTGAGCACTTCAAACCAAGTCAAGAAGATCTCAAGGTGACAGTGAAACCAAAGATCATCACGAACGAAACTGCCAAGTCGACAAACTCCCAGGACGTTGATGAGAAAGTTCAGGTCCACGGTAGTCATGCTCCTCTGGTATCAAACTCCTATCCTACAGTCAAGACTGCCGTCAAACTTCTGGTCATGTACAACGAGGGTGTCTATGACAGACCAGTAAGTGCACCCACACATTCCAGCCCAGCAATGCCACAATTAATAACCCTCCCTAGCGCACAAGCGATGTACTTTATGAGATCGTTCACCAAGTCACGGAATCCCTCCAGAAAGCAGCCACTGTCATCAAACGCACATCTGCCATGATGGACGCCCAACTATTCCTTATCCGCAATCTCATGTTTATTGAGAATTTATTCATGACGCAGGAGATCCCAGACGTCGTTCGCCAATCAGCCGAGTTCGACTTCTCTCCAATCTGGGACACGATCCAAGAGCTCCAGGACAGAAAGCAGCTATTCAATCCTCTCGCTTACATCACGCCTCTCGTGAAAGGCAACCTGCTTCCCGCAGTGGTGGATCGTGTTTTGGACGCACGAAAGGAGCTAGAGAAGGTCCTCGTACAACAAATAACGGCGTTCACAAAGACGTGGCAGGCTCGCTTAGCGGAGAAGGATCCGAAGAAAAAGGCTTTGGTTGCGAGGGAGCTCGAGATTCTCTTGGACAAGGCATTCGAGGACGATACGACTAGAGCTGCGTTATTGAAGATGATTCGAGCGGAGGATACAGAGGCGTAAGCTTTGTTTGGCGAGCTTCGTCTCATCGAAACCAAATTTACAACATTCATCCGGGATGTCACAAGCTTTTATAAGTGACATGAAGTCCGTGACTGTATCTACCTTCGCGAACATCAATGTACAAAGCCGTGCAAGTATTTGGCGACATTCAAAATACACAACATTCCGTGACGGCAAGTGCCCGGATCCTCGAGCCATGAGGTCGTCCCGTGCAGAGCAGCGTCATCTGTCTTCTCCATCTTCGCCAACTGGCCACAGAGACCCCAAAATTTCACTGCAGATCCCGACTGCCGGAATACCCTTCCAATGTAAACCGGACTTTTGGTTTTCGATGACTCATAAACTTCAAATGACATTCCCGAGTTTTGTTGACATACATGGAACGAACAGTTAGCCATGATCAGGCTTGTGAGAACTACGCCCATTTGAGGTGTACTGCCGAGTGGGAGCTGGGGTTCAAGCCGACAAAAGTCAAGCAAAGCGGCCCTCCAATGTCACTTAAATCATGCAGGACAATCACGGCAGTGATTCGGCCACATAATCCACAAGTTGGAGTAAGATCCAGTCAATCCGGTTGTTTTCTTCAGAATCACAGTATCGACGACGTCTTGAATCGCAGTACAAAGAAAGGCCCAGTATTTCCTAGAAGGTATAAATACCAAAATCCCTGCGTTTCACCCGGATCTTCTAGCTGTATCAGCAACAGAATCCGGATACTGGAAATTTGTAAAGCACAAACAGAACCCAAACAACGGCGTCTCAACACACAACACACAACACACACACAACACACACACAAAAGGCTTCGGAACTAAGTACCGACAGGCAAGATGCAACTCTTGATCATCATCCTAGTGTCTGTCCTAGGAGTGCTATCTCTGGTATCAAGCACGCCAACAGTCCAACGCCGTCGACACACCCACCAGCTCGCTGCACGCGACGATCTTTCTCAAGACTACAGCAAGCCTTGTATGTGCCTTCAGACTGGACACTGGTGCGATGGTCGCACTGGCAGAGGCCAGTTAATTGGAGGCTGCCAGACTTTCTCCATTTACGTTTGTGACAAAACTCCTGGTCCACCAACGGCAGAAATCGATTGTTGGAAGACCATTGTACGTGATGGAATTGGAGGAATGTTTCAGACTCATTTCGACAACAGTGGGGACGTTTGTGCCGATTACGAGCGACCAACATCCATCGAAGCACGTTGAGCGGGTACCATGTCAGTCGGGGTCTGGGCGGGAGTTGCTGGGTGATAGAATATTTGTTGCGCTTCTTGTTTTTAGTTCTTAGCACGGCTGGCTCGGTGGTCCCTCCGGCGTTGATTTGAATACCATCGGACGTGCCATATTCACTTTCATGTCATGGCTAGCTTTTGTGACATCATGTTGAAAGTCGAAAGAAAACGAAAAGGATACGAGACCGTTGCAGAACGGGCTGATCAAATGGGTATTTTGTATTCATAGAGATAGTCATGACAGTTACAGAGCCTCGCTCGCCTGTAGATATACTTCGTGCAACTGCCAAAGAACCTGTAATCACTTCTCCAAAAAGAAATTGACAAACTCCTGATCTACTCAGTGGGTTATTTGAATGTCCATAAGATGTGAAACAGGCACAAAGAGCGAATTGTAGGGTACTTACAGTCAATATGGCCATCGCCATTCTTATCAACCTCCTGAATCATGATCTTAAGATCCTCATCAGAGAGGTTTTCTCCAAAGGTCTTCATCAGCTGGCCGAGCTCGTCGACAGAAATAGTTCCACTGCCGTCCTTGTCGAAGACATTGAAGGCGCTGCGCATCTCGTCGTTGGCGTTGGCGGGCTTAGTCTTGATACTCATCATCTTGATGAATTCTGAAACGTATGTCAGCCTGTGCCGTATGGAGACAGAGATGGGACTGACCTTCTAAATCAACAGTGCCGGTTTGATCAAGATCTACTTCATTGATCATGTCTTCGATTTCCGACATAGTTGGGTTGAGTCCGAGAGAATTCATAACAGCGGACATTTCTTCCTTGGTGATCACGCCTGGTAGTTCTCAGACTCCTGCTTCTCTGACGAGGACGACATCTGTTAGAACATACCATCATTATCACTGTCCTGTTTTATTATTATTATTATCAATAATGGGACATCAGTAACGCAAGAAGAGAACTTACGAAGAGTTGGAAAGCTTCCTTCAAAGCAGCAACATCCTGCTCCTACAATACCCCAGCCTGATCAGTACGAGGACGAAAAATGGTCCGATATGTCATGAAAAGGGCAGAGATTCTTACAGCTGGGGCACCTAATTCTGGCATTCTGAGATAGAGAATGAGTGTCTTAGGGGCTCGAAAGATTTTGGTGCGTGTTTCTTGTCAAGGCTGGAATGAGTGAGGGGTTGATGGGACAGGAAGGAGGGGCACTTGGCGTGTCTGCCAGCTTTCAGCTGCGTGGCCATCACATGATTGGTCTGACTGCACCAAACGCTAGCCTTTTCATTTGAGCATTAGATATGAGTTATAACACTATGTTTTGGAGGCTTGATCCTGGAATAGTACCCTATTGGTCAATAACATGGCCTTCTCTCTAGTTTGCTAATCTGAATTGGGCATGGAGCTCGTTGAGAACCAATACTTTTTGTTTGATCTGTCTGATATCACAGTTCTCATACGACAGCCAATTCTACAGGGGAAGTGCTTTACAGAAGCAGGAATCTCTCCCCAGAACAACGCCACTGGGCCCCATTGAGTAACTTGTTGGCACTCCTGCTTAATTAATGCTGTTGGTCATGTTGAAATTACCGATATTCAGTTAGTTGCCAAGGACGCGAAGATAGTTGGAGAAGGTTACTTGGTGTAAAATTCTGGTCTCCAAGCCTTCCATAACCCCTCGCATGAAGCTGCCGGATCCCTGTCATATATTGCATCCGGTGGCGGCCTTATCCGTAGTTCTGAGAATGCCTCTGGAAGTTTCGAAAGGATCGAGAATATTTATCTGCTCTGTGCTGCCCTTATTTGAACCGCCATGTCACTACAAGTTCAGAACCCGATAGTATGGACTTCGCAGCAAGCTTTTTATTCGTAGCTAGCAATCACGAGTATAAATCCCATTTTCCATGCAAAGTGACTCCAGATTCCCTCAACGAATTCCTATGCCTTATGCCTGGGTGGTCTTAGCAGCAGCCTGGTTGGGGTTGACCTTCTTTCCATCCTTGTTGTATCGGACACGAGGAGGCTATGTCGAATTAGCAGATGCCCGACGGAAAATTGGATACACACTTACAGGAGCACGGTTGCGGCGACCTTCACGGGAGCGGACACTGTGAGAGAATTGTCAGCCCTGATGTTCTCTTAAAGAAAGGATGTTCAACCAAGGTTCATCTGAGTGCTTGCATACCGGACGATCTTGCCATGGATGGCGCAGGAGACACAGTATTGCAACTTCAGGTACATCTTGGGAACGGTGTATTCTGGGAATACGGAAGCGTCCGAGATATCTCCTATAGAAAGATCACCATGTCAGCTAACTCCCCCAAGTTATATTCGCATTCAGGGCCACAGACTGATTGCAGCTGACTCAACCATATTGCGAATGGTGAATCTCTTTATCGCCTTGTCTAGTACTTGTTAGAATTGTGTCGTGCGGAGAGAGGGAGTATGCAAACCCTTTGGGGTGCAACGGGAGCAGTTGCTGCAGCGGATGGGCTTGACATGGCCGCGGCCATTCTTGTTGCGACCGCTAGGGAATTGTCAGCTCTCCATCAATGGAATTCGGAGTTATAGTACGTGATGCGAATTTCGGAGAGATCGTGGAGGCATGAGAGGAGTTGGTCGCAGACTGGATCGAGGGATAAGGAATTTCGAATGATCTCATTCGCAAGTGAAATTGGAAATCTTGGGATTCGTGGATATTTACTAACTTTGACGCTCTCTTCTTGACCATCTTGACTGATTCTGAGAGAATATGGATTAGTTGTATGTCGCGAGGTAGTCCGGGGACATTTAACACTCACTGAAAGGATGGGCGTTCAAATTTTGGGGTTGATAGAGTTTGGCAGGAACGACGACAACGATACTGGTACAAGCGAGTCGCTCTTTCCGTGTGCGAAAACCCTAAGTGGCTAGGCTCTCTTTAGCCTAGCCTAGAAATTTAGCTGGGCGGCCGCACATTTTCGCAAAATAGCGATTCCACCGCCCGAGCTTCTTTCTTCCGAGATCATCGACAATTGAGGAGAACAACTTTCGAAGTTGTTTAGATTGCCGCAATCATGCAGATGTAAGTATATCTTCATTCTGCTATCATGACAGCCTGCTAATCCCTTCTCTCTCTCTAGTTTCGTGAAGACCCGTAAATTATCCCTCTCACACTGGCGCTGCTCGTCAGCGTGAGCGCCTTCGCATGAACAATCTCTAACATATTTCCAGTGACGGGCAAGACTATCACCCTCGAGGTGGAGTCCTCGGATACTATTGACAACGTCAAGTCCAAGATCCAGGACAAGGAGGGCATCCCACCCGACCAGCAACGTCTCATCTTCGCTGGCAAGCAACTCGAGGATGGCCGCACCCTTTCGGACTACAACATCCAGAAGGAGTCCACTCTTCATCTAGTGCTCCGTCTCCGTGGAGGTGCAAAGAAGCGCAAGAAGAAGGTGTACACCACCCCAAAGAAGATCAAGCACAAGCGCAAGAAGACCAAGTTGGCTGTCCTCAAGTACTACAAGGTCGACGGTGACGGAAAGATCGAGCGTCTTCGCAGAGAGTGCCCAACTCCCGACGTAAGTTTTCAGTCTTCGTGATTAAAATGGCATATTCTGACAATTCTGCAGTGCGGCGCCGGTGTCTTCATGGCTGCTATGCACGACCGACAATACTGTGGACGTTGCCACCTTACCTACATCTTCGATGAGGCTGGAAAGTAAAGCGATATTAGCAGGATATGGATGGATGGCTACTGATGAGCTTTGAGTTGTATCTAAACTGAGACAATCGAATGCTAAGCAGGTGCTGACAAAATTGGACTTCTGATTCTGGTGATTATATCTTCGTGATTGCTACCCGATTACATGCTTCAGCATAATTCAGAACAAGGTTTCGCGCGAGAAGCTTGTACATATGCCGGTCCGTTCATAGGACACTCCGAATGGAACCGTAGTGATTTCCAAGTGGGTTTACTACTTAAAATGAGGTCTCTTGTTGATTTATCAGCACACCGCCCGCAGACTTGTTTCCTGGTGTGCCATCCTCCAATTTATCTCTCTAATGATATGGGAAACCAAGATTGCCTTCGTTAGATATGGTCGAGCGAACTCTTCTGGAGGATTCAGATGTCCTGGCATTAGTTCAACACTTTGATCTGAAACACTCCGGTCTCTCTTGTATCGAGAACAAGATTGTGCCTGGCTCCGACAAGCAGTACGAAAACTTTCATCTCTAAGATATCGAATCATTAAGCCATCTTTGTGCTCGAACATTAAATGAATAATACTTGCTGAAGAAATTGTGTCTGGCTTCCAACTCGAGAACCCAGGTTGGTGCTTTTCATGGGAATTGCCCATGCCAATCAATCCCTCCCCTGAACTATCCTTGTCTCATCAAGTCACCCCGCACCGCCAAGGTCGGAGCGATACTCCTTCTTTCTACCCCACCTCACGATACCCGACATCATCTCGCAGCCAACCCAAACCTTGAAAACAAGATTCTTCCCCTTGGCAGCTGCTAACCTTCAGCTGGACAAGCATGACAGGTTGGATGTATCGCACGATCCGCTTTCTAGCAATATCTGTCCCGTTTCATTGCTCAGGTTTGAAGTGACGTAGTCTTGGCAGCATATGCGAGTTGGCCATAGCCAGCTTGTGAATAGAGTGAGCTATTTACCTACGTGAGTATTGCTTTTTGCTCGTGAGACCACTTCTTTCCTTCTTCCATTTATATCTTGCCCTCTTTACAACCACAAATTCTAAACAACATAATAAACTCAACTTCATCCACCAAGCCATAAATCAATCAACATGGACTTCGTCAACAAGTTTACCGGCGGTGATCAGCAAGGTCAGGGCCAAAACCAAAACCAACAACAAGGCCAGGGCCAGAATGAGCAAAGCTCCAGCAGCTCCTCTGGCGGTGGTGGTTTCCTCGGTGGAATTGGCGATAAGCTGAACTCTGCTGCTGGTGGAGGAAAGGAGAGTGAGAAGAACGAGGATTACATTGATAAAGGTAGGCCACATTCCCTCTATGACCCCTGATTGCCATTCCGACCCAACAATCAGCTCTTCATTCACCTTTACTTGTATGTAGAAGCTGTGCTGTATCATCGATGCCGAACTAACGCCTCCCAGGGGTCGATTTCGTCCAAGAGAAGTTCATGGGCGCTGGACCCCAAGACAACGAGTCCGCCGTCGAGCAAGCCAAGGATGAGCAGATATCGGACTTCATCCGTGGTCAGTACAAGAGTACTACCGGCAGTGACGTTCCCATCAAGGACAAGGAGACCAGATTTGGTTAAGTTGCTATGCAGACACATATAAGCGGACGGGGTCCAAATAGGTGCTTGGGGATATAGTTGCTGGTAAATGCGTGCATGTTTTCGGAATGTGCATGGGAAGGGAATATGCAATGAATGTACGATTATGACGACCTTGGAGGTCTTTAGTCCCAAAGACTGAACGGGACCTTTATGCGATTCATGCGGTGTTTTCAGAAAGATTGTACCAAGGTGATGGTGAATATGTGGTATGCGATCTTGAGATCTGGTAACGTTGACAGCGTTGGCTGAAATCTGGGCGCCCATTTGTACGTCTGGAAGAATGGCACAGCAAAGAATAAATGCCACCGATGTCCTGAGACCCAGGCAACTAAGGACAATTGCCACAAGATATCCACCGGACACTGGATCAGAAATTGTTTCATATTTGAAAGCGAATCTAGACGGCATTTCTGTCTGTGAAAGCCCCCGCCAGTCATAAGACACTTCGCCCTCTCTCTCATCTCATCCAGAATGCTTGCTATAAACGCCGTAATCCCATAGCTCAGGTTGATCTATCTCGACACTCCTGTTGTACAAAATTGGGTATCATAACTACGACCGCAACGCCCTTGAATCAGACTGCAACCCCCACTTCGTCCACCACCGTAATACAACTTTGAGTCCTTACATTACATGAAGGAACCGAGCACATCGTCTAACTTCTGCTTCTTGTTCTGCATGAATTTGGTGTGACGCTTGAAGGGCTCTGCAAAGAAACTTCTCTTCGAGTCTGCCGAAGCTGCCACTCCAGCTTTCTCCGCCTTCGTCGTCTCGTATCTTGCGGATTTCTGCGAGGAAGCCGAATCCGGTCTCGGGTGTGGAGCCTTGGTTCTGAAGAAGGCTATACTTCCCAGGTCAGGGCTAACAGCAGGCCTGATATCTACCAAGGCAGGGTGTTTATTCTTGGGATAGTCTCGTGTGAGTTCGGTTAGATGAGGATCTGAGTGCTCCGTATATGCGCTCCCGTAGAACGATTTGACAGGGTTGGTGTAGACTGATGGTTTGAGGCTTTTGAGAAAAGGACCAAGACGAAGCGCAGCCAAAGGGACGGAGTTGACAAGCTCATCATTGATGACAACTTGCTCACCGATATTGACACCTGCTCTCTTCAAATCCCGATCGCTTCTCAACTCGCCGATTTTAGAGAAGATCGTGTATGTGAGGAAGTCCCAGGTCTCGAGCGAACAGGACGTATTGCAGAGATGTTGGTTGGTGACTCCCCCGCGTACCTCCTTGAAGCTCTTATCAGGATAACGTCTCTCTGAAAGATCACCTATCCTCTGCCGGCCGTCCCAGTGTAGAATGGCATCGGCAGTCTCCTTTGACACCGAGAAGGCAGGGCTAATGATGAATGCTGTCACATCTGCTCGTGGAATCCGAGTTACAATGCTGTCTTCGTCTAATTGATGGGATGGAGCTCTGCGAATTGGTAGTGGGTTCTTTTCATCGGTGGCTCGCTTGACGACTGCTCGTTCAACACACATTGCTTCGAAGAAGCTCAGAATGCCAACATCGAGAGTCGATGTCCATCCTAGTGTGCGAGCGAGAGCTCGCGATCTTGTATCAAATGAACAACTTCTGACATCGAACAGAGCTAATATAGGGAAGCTGTTGAGATAGGTGAGAGATGTTTCTGTGACCTCCTTATGGTTCCAGAGCTTGAGAATTCTCAATACGGAGAAGGCACCGTCATCAAGGGCAGCTTGATGCCAGGCTCGAATCAGACGATCACTGATTCCGCTCTGAGCTCCATCTCCAGGAGCATGAACGATTTCAAGGATGGCTAGGTTCATAATGCTGGACAGCTTCACAAGTTGCGGGACTGGGAATGTTGTTGTGAGGCTTAGCGAAGCGAGGAAGTCGAAGTGGAGGGAGGTTAGTGTAGTCGTATAGGTTTGAAGCGTCATTCGGGGAGAGGGGATGACGTGACGAAATCTCAGGAGACTGAGAGGTATATCTTTCTCATAACGGAGTACTTTGGAGAAGATTTCCCAAACACAGAAGGGAATGATATATCTGGAAAATGGTTTCAGTGCTAGTCAATTGTCCTTGGAAATGGAGTATTTACCTTTCACTTGCCAGATTCCAAACTCGGAGCACCATGGTTTTGGGCAAGCAGTCGACACCTTCCAAGGTAAGATCGAGTAGATTTTTGAGTATGGTCTCGACAGCGGAATCTACCAGAGACCGAGTACCATTTTGAGGACGAGGTTGGTGTTTGGCTGACTTGAGGATCATGTGGTGAGAGCGCGTCCAATCACGCTCTTCTCTGCTTTGTGTTGAGACAGTTGTTTCCGTGTACATTTGTCCCGAAGACTCATCGAATTTGAGGTGACCGGCTGGCAGTGCCACTGGGGCTCGATCAAAGTCATGGCGAGACCTGCTCAACAGCAGCCTACGACTCGAGAGAGGCCACTTCATCTTTTGGTCAGCGAGTGGTGTTGATGTGTTGGTTCTTCATGGTATAGGAAGGAGAAGAAACAACCCAATCAAATGCACTCAAATGCGCGATGCTTCATTCTCGCGTGATTTTGTACAAGCTCGAATTCAGGTTGCGTGAAATCGAGAAGATTTGAGGAGGTGACGCGACTCTTATCGATAAGCCGACAGTCAACATCGATTACCGGACTAGCGAGGGGGAGGGAGAGCTAAATTGAGGCAATTGTCTCCGCACCAGCAACCTTCAACGACTATCACACGATTTCTCCCATTGATACAATATGATCGAGAGGTTCCAATGAGTGAGCTGGCTCTTCATTAGCCATGTTTAGAAAATCCGGTATTTTGCTTTCGTGCAACAATTTGCACTCTCTTCAAGGCTCCCAGGCTTCAAAGACGTCATCATGTCATCCCGCAACCTCCCAGAGCCATCCGCAGAAACAGCAATATCGCTCCTATGCAATGGTATCCGATGGGCATAGTCGCCATAACCATGGAAAGCTTCGCTGGCCAGAGGTGACTGCTGCTAATACTCTTCCTACGCCATACCAGATATTCGACCAAAGGAAAGGCTCCCCGTACTCGAAACAGAGGTTCTACGAGCTTGTCAAGTTGTACCACCCGGATCGACATGATCATGATATCGCAAGCCACGGGCTCTCATATGCCACCAAGCTGGAGAGATACAGACTTGTGGTTGCTGCCAACGATATCTTATCGGATCCCGTAAAACGAAGTGCCTACGACTATTATGGGGCAGGATGGAATGGTGCACCGGACGTTGTCAAGCCTCGAGATGCGTCGGACCCATCAAATACCTGGGGGAACTACGCTGGCCGGGGATGGGGAGGTGGTCCTGAGGGACCGAGCCAGAATGCTACCTGGGAGGATTGGGAACGCTGGTATCAGAGAGATGCGAAGGGATCACAGGAGCCGCGTTACGTCTCCAACAGTGCCTTTGTAGGCCTGATCGTTGTCTTTGCCTTCCTTGGTGGCATTGGACAGGTTACACGTGCTGGGAACTACGGGATGAGCTTCGTGGAGCAACGAGACGCGCTGCACAACAATATCTCCAAAGATCTTATTCGAAGGAGGAAGGAAGCTACAACCGCGTTTGGCAGCAGAGAGGAGAGAATTGACAGCTTTTTGAGGCAGAGAGACCCGATAGGGTATGGGCTTGTTGACCCGAGGGAGGAGAGTTATAGGAAGGCGTTACCGCCTCCCGAGATCTGCTCAAGCGAGGACATCAAGCAAAGGCCGATGGAAATCTATCAGCAGAAGAACGAATCCATCAGCAAAGATAGCTAGTGGGCATGGCTACCTCTTAAGGTATAAGCCTACTTCTGAGAGTGGCTTGCGGAACTCAGATTTACAAGTACCTATGAGCACACTGTGTCGGCTGCGATGGAGCAGCCTGCACGTGCAGCAGTAACATCTTGGACAATGCCAAGAATCAGGTCGTCCATTGTACCTGGGGCATGCAATCTTGGACACAGACTCCTACTATTCCCAGGAATTTACCATGCCGCCGCTAGGCTAGACATGGGGCGTGTTGTGGATGGCCAATCGAAGTTGTTTTATCTGGTAGCCTAGAGCCAACAACTTTTGAATGATATTAACGAATGAAACGTTGCATTATATAAGCTCTCCAACTTGAAGCATATGTCAGAAGTGAATTGTAATTCTACGTACTATGAGCAGCCATGTGTTTTGACGCGTCGCCATTCCACTTATTGAACTGCTCCGCCTCATGATTGGAGCTGAAAGCCATCATCCCAAGCCTCACATTGCCTTGCTTCTAAACCTGGCGTAAAACAAGACTCGCATCGCCACACTCACATTGATGTTGACATCTTCCCTGACTACAAGACTGTTCGATTCCCTACCACCGAGATCACATCATCATTCACCACAGTGGCACCAATACAACGACTTGCGCTTCTTGCCGCCCCTCTCCTCGTCATCCTTACTGGTCTACTCATTGCCCACTTGCATTTCTCCGCACTGCCAGTTTCTACTTCTCAGAACCTCAACTTCGATTTTGAAGACAGCAAAATGGGTGGAGGCGATGGATATCGGTCTGTGGCGTATTTCGTCAATTGGGCAATTTATGGAAGGAAGCACAAGCCGCAGGATCTCCCTGCTGAGAAACTCACTCACGTTCTCTACGCATTTGCTAACGTGAGACCGGATAGCGGGGAGGTGTAAGTAGATTCTTTTTTACTGCTTTAAATGGATGTCTACGTTGACTAATATCCTCCAGCTACCTCACTGATCTCTGGGCGGATAAAGACATCCACTTCGACGGAGACAGCTGGAACGATACGGGAGACAATCTATACGGCTGTCTCAAGCAACTTAACCTTCTCAAACGGAAGAATCGTTCTCTCAAGATCCTTCTATCGATCGGCGGTTGGACCTACTCGTCCAATTTCGCCGTCCCAGCATCTACAACTGCTGGTCGTGAGAAGTTCGCTTCTTCAGCAGTCGAGCTGATCAAAAACTTTGGTTTTGATGGCCTTGATATCGATTGGGAGTATCCCAAATCTTCCGCTGAAGCAGAGCAATTCGTACTCCTTCTCAAAGCCTGTCGAGATGCTATGGATGAATACAGCTGCACCTTACCTCAAAAGCACCACTTTGAACTCACAGTTGCATGCCCCGCAGGACCTCAGAATTACAACATCATGGATATTGGAGGAATGGACAAGTACCTTGATTTCTGGAATTTAATGGCGTATGACTATGCTGGTTCATGGGATTCTTGCGCTGGACACCAGTCGAATCTAAAACCTTCTGAGCACAACTCCGCCGCCACTCCGTTCAACACTGATCAAGCTGTTGAGCATTATAAGCAGCAGGGCGTTCATCCGTCCAAAATAGTGTTGGGGATGCCTCTGTACGGACGAGCGTTTCAGAATACGGAAGGAATCGGCAAGCCCTACAGCGGTGTGGGGGAAGGCTCATGGGAAAATGGAGTCTTTGACTACAAGGTTCTCCCTCTTCCTGGCGCAGGAGAGAAGTACGACGAGGAAGCCAGAGCTACATACAGCTATGATCCTGCTAAGAAGCATCTCGTTACTTACGATACGTGTGAGATGGCAAGGGAGAAGGCGCAGTGGATCAAGAAGCACCACCTTGGAGGCGGAATGGTGGGTGTTCTCCCAGTTCTTTCTTCCCCTTTCAGATTGTCTTAGATCATTATGGCCAGTGCCTACTCCTGAGATAATCTTTTCGTCGCTTGGCACTCCTCATTTCATCCGAAAGATGTAATACTGACTCCGAGTTCCTCCACAGTGGTGGGAGAGTAGCTCGGATCGAGAGGGTGAGCATAGTCTGATAGGGACTGTGGTTGGGGTCTTGGATGATATGGAGACAAAGAAGAATTGTATTGAGTATCCGCACTCGAAGTTCGATAACTTGAGGAAAGGGTTTGAGGAATGCTAGGAGGAAATAGTCACTTATTATAAGCAACCTTAGCAATTCAACGACATGAAGCAAAACCATTTTTGGTTGCTAAACCTATTCAAGTCAAGCTTGGAAATCGTAAAGGCGGTACACAACGAACCCACTAACAATGGTCAAGTTATGCCTCGAAGAGTCTTTCATTCTGTTGTGGACCCCAGCTCCCGTCACAGCTTAGCATTTCAACCTGCAAGAAGCGAGTGCATATAAACGCGACACAGTCCAATCGCTGAGGTAGTAACCAAAAACCAAATGCTCCAGAAGATCAAAGATTCCGTGCAGTTTTAGTCTGAATATCCTACCCGGAGAGAGGATGGCTGTGGGCTAAATTAAGCGCAGTGGGGAATGCTTCCGAGGAAGGTACAGTCATCACAATTCCTCCACATGCTCATTCTTCGGTTTCTCCTCAAGGATTGCCTGCGCAGTAGTCTCTCCCTCAGCTTTCTCTTCCAACAGTTGCAAGTAATCGTTGACGATGAGTTGTGCCACGTTCATTCCCATCAAGGCACTGGTTTCCATGGTGCTGATGAAGTTTTCAATGCCACTGGTGTAATAGAAACCTCGAGCAAGCTCCAGGTCCTCGAAGGTGACGCGAGGGAACTCGTAGGGATACGAGTGCCAGACTTTGGGGTAATACCAGGTAATCGCCTCACCCGAGTCTGCTTTCACGGCAGAGAGATCTTTGGGAACTAAAAAATGTCAGGGTGTTCATTTCTGGATGGGAGATGGATACGAACTTTCGGTGCCGAAAAGATTTGATAGAAACTCAGAAGTCAGCTTCTCAGGCGAGAATATCTTATAAAGGTACTCCTGCTCCAAGGTTGCTGGGTTGATGACTTGGCGAAGGGTGCTGATGCTGAAGAAGCCTGGGGAGCCGACACCTTTGGTGGGATCTTCTGGGACTTCGTCGACTGGAAGAGTGGTGAGGATCGTAGTCGGGACTTCGGCCCCAGTAGTAAGGTTGAAGAATGATGGACTGAATGTCTTATTCGTGGTGAACAGAGTTACATGTAATTTGACGTAAGGAATCTCATCAGGCGTATGCTTCAAGAGCCCCTTCTCGAGCTTGAGATCGGAATACTGAAGTGGAGCAGCAAGGACAACGGTATCAAAAGGCTCCTCATTCGTCAGAGTCTCTCCCGTCATAGAGTCCTCGGAGCTTGTCTTGATGTTGTATCTGCCGTTGGTTTTGGAAATTGCGTCGACCGCAGTATTTAGCAAAGTCGTAGTATTGGATGTTTTCAACATGCTATCGAATATTTGCCAATTTCCTCCTTCAATTTGCATAGCTCCCTCGATCGCCATACAGACCATAGTTTCCAAGCCATGGATCGAAGCGATATTCTGACCATAGTTGACTCGTGTACTGGCTTGAACGATATCAGTCGCAAAAGAAGCACCGATCTATCAATGTTAGTGATATTCATTATCCTGTGCCGTATCAGCAGCACCCACACTATTTTTGGCAAGAAGCTCCTGTCCTGTCTGTGCAGTTACGGAAATAAGATCGAGGTCAAGTGCCCTGTCAGATAACGATCTGAAAGGAAAGAATGGAAATTCGTAAAGCTTTAGAAACTTGCCAACGACCGTCTGCATCAGACGCTGGGTTCGATAAGGAGCAAGACCATATTTCCAGAAAAGTTTAGCCAAGTCCCAGTACTTCCATCCACCCTCTTTCTGGGTATAGACGAATGTCTTTCCGTTCCAGATGCCGAGAATCTCCGTTTCTGTGCCAGATTCTGTGGCATGGAGGCCAAATTCATGGCTTGCGTTCTTGAGAATTGCATTCACTTCGACAAAAATACTTGCACCAAGCTCTACAGGCTCTAGAGGGTTGCCATATGCATTGACTGTAGTTGTGCGTCCTCCAACGTAGGAGTTGCGCTCAAACACTGTCACGTTGATTGCCACGCCGGAGTTGTTGGCGAATTGCTCTAAGTAATAGGCGGTAGAGCTTCCTGCTGCACCGGCTCCTAGAAATATGTTAGTACTTATTTGAGGGATAACCAGGCTTAGTATGTCAGGATCTAGAAAAGTGACGGTTCTTGAGAGATGCTAGTAAGACCCTGGTAGGGGTCATAGAAAAAGTAGATGACACCTGGAGAAAATAAAGACCAGATCCGAGAAGTTGTCATGACCAGCTGCTTCATCCGGGCCATAAGTAAGGCAAAGGTGCATGCGTCAATGGCCAGACAGGAGCTCTACTTCCTACTAAACCACCTCAACCAAGTAGTGCCGAAGGAAGGGTTGACCCGTTTGAAAAAGGTCCGCATATTTGTTATCCGAAGAAAAGGATAGATACTCGGAGATCGGTATAAGGTTCGGGTTTCCAGACTGCAGTCAATAACTTAGAAAGCATAGTACATACCGATGATTGCAATACGTTTTGCACCTGCATCTGCGTAAACAGTGTCAGGAGCATCGGTCGTTGCGGAAACTGTGAATGGCCAGAATCCGTGGCTTTGGCCAACGAAAGATACGATAAGGAGTGTCAGAACCAGATTCCAGCCTGCGAACATTTTTGAAGATGCGATTTCGAAAGAATTCATCGGATATGATGAATGGTGGTGTGCGTCGTCAGCCTCCTGGAACTCGTGATGATGGGAGCTCTCAGCCTCGCCAAGGCGACGTCTCGGCCACCGTAATTCTTAACGAGAATACTTTCGAAGCAGCCGCGTCCATTCGCGTCGAACACAGGAAACCGTTGACAAGCAATACTCTGTTGACGATACCCCTCACGACCTCCAACACAGTTCATACTCTATTTCCAGATCACTAGCTGTCAACATGTCTGCCGCGCAGCTTCTCAACCCGAAAGCAGAGTCAAGGGTTCGTCCACCAAGTGCTGCTGTCAAAGAAAATATTTACTGACTGTACCCAGAGAAGAGGAGAAGCTCTGAAAGTCAATATCAGTGCTGGTGAAGGTTTACAAGATGTTCTGAAATCAAACCTGGGTCCATTAGGGACGATAAAGATGTTTGTTTCCCCCAAAGTCTATCTATCCCCATGGCTAACAGCTTCAAGGCTTGTTGATGGTGCTGGCGCGGTACGAAAGAGCTCTCTCTGAGCTACAACTTCCTTCAACTAATACCGTATCGGCAGATAAAACTTACGAAAGATGGAAACGTCCTGTTACGAGAGATGCAGATCCAAAATCCTACAGCAGTCATGATCGCAAGAGCAGCCACGGCGCAAGACGATATCTGCGGCGATGGCACAACCTCTGTGGTCTTGTTGGTTGGTGAACTTTTGAAGCAGGCAGACAGATACATCTCGGAAGGTCTACATCCTCGGATCATTACCGACGGTTACGAGATTGCAAAGACGGAGTCCTTGAAGGTATGGTACAAGAATGATGGGTTTCTCCAAATCTTACTAACTGTCGGTTTGCCTAGTTCCTGGATAGCTTCAAGTTGGAGCGAGAAGTTGACCGCGAACTCCTGCTGTGTGTGGCACGAACATCCCTTTCTACCAAGCTCAACCACACACTTGCTGAAAAGCTTACCCCTGATATCGTGGATGCAGTCCTGGCCATCTACCAAGCCCCAGCGAAGCCCGATTTACATATGATTGAGATCATGAAGATGCAACACAGAACCGCCTCCGAGACTCAGCTCATCCGAGGCCTTGCATTAGACCACGGTGCAAGACATCCGGACATGCCAAAGAGAGTTGAGAATGCTTTCATTTTGAGTTTGAATGTGAGCTTGGAGTACGAGAAATCCGAGATCAACTCGGGTTTCTACTACTCAAGCGCGGAACAACGAGACAAGCTGGTTGAGAGTGAACGTCGATTCGTCGATGAGAAGCTCCGAAAGATTGTTGAGCTGAAGAAGGAAGTTTGTGGGAACGACCCGAAGAAGGGCTTTGTCATTATCAACCAGAAAGGAATCGATCCATTGTCTCTCGATGTCCTGGTCAAGAACGGCATCTTTGCTCTGCGGAGAGCCAAGAGGCGTAATATGGAGAGATTACAGCTGATCTGTGGAGGTACTGCTCAGAACAGTGTCGACGATTTGTCTCCAGAGGTTCTGGGATGGGCAGGAAACGTTTACGAGCATCAGCTCGGTGAGGAGAAGTACACGTTCATCGAGGATGTGAAGGATCCAAAATCGGTTACAATTCTCATCAAGGGCCCAAATCAACATACCATCACCCAAATTTCCGACGCTGTTCGAGATGGTCTCCGCAGTGTATACAACATGATTGTCGACAAGAGTGTTGTACCAGGGGCCGGAGCTTTCCAAGTAGCATTGGCAGCTCACTTGAATAGTGAAGCTTTCCGTAAGACTGTCAAGGGCAAGGCGAAGTGGGGTGTCCAAGCATTCGCCGATGCTATGTTGATTATTCCGAAGACCCTCGCTGCAAATGCTGGCCACGATATCCAGGACGCACGTGAGTTAACATTTCTCTTCTAAATAGCAGGGGCTAACAGGATCAATAGTTGCCAGCTTACAGGATGAGCAAGCGGAAGGAAACATTGTCGGACTAGACCTGACTTCAGGCGAACCTATGGATCCCGTTCTGGAAGGAGTATACGATTCTTTCCGCGTCCTCAGAAATGCGATGGCCTCTAGTTCTGGAATCGCATCCAACCTTCTTCTTTGTGACGAGATGCTCAAGGCAAGACAGATGGGCAGACAAGGTGGACCAGGACCAGGAATGGATGATTAGAGCAGAAGGCTCGTTCTCGCAAGGGGCGTCTGGCATGAAAAAAATGTATCTTTTGGCGCTTTTCCATGTAATACTGCAGATGTACAGTACAGCACTCATCCATTTGGTAAAAGGATCAGAGGCGTATGCACTGAATGATAGATAGCGTTGGAGGTCCTAGTAGAAATCAAGTGGAATTGCCTATGGCGTACTCCCAGCTACCTTAACAATACATTTCTAATTCATGGCCAATTCTCCAAAACATAGCTTGACTAACTACCTCGACCTTATCGTAAGTCAGGCGACTGCACAAGGTCTTTTGGTATTTATCCGCTTCAGTAGCACGACCTGCCTAAATAGAATGGCCTTCGCTGCTAGAGTAAGCTGCCAAGAGTCAATAAATGTAGCAATGTGGAAGCTGCAACAGTATTTGTGGAGAAACAGTGGATAAAAGCCCCATTGTTTTGGCATTCTTAAACGTGCATAAGTTGCAGGTATAGCTGGCAAGGGACCAAACTCAAAATCAGTTACTGAACTAACTACCTTGATCAGAGCATCCACTAGAGAGCGCAAGTATCTAGAGTACGGAAACAAAATAACTACTTTGTATACTTTTGATGAAGAGAAATGTTTTTAGAAAACTCATCGGACCGTAGTGTATCTTGAATTGGCAATATACGGCATTTCCAAGGATTTGGTCTGTACCTCCGTACAAAAGACGAACAGCTCCCTCGTCCAGAAAGTCAAGTAGCCCGGCGCCGCCCCGCGACCCCTTGCTTTAAGCGCATTGGGAAAGCCAAGCCAGAGGACTTCATGTCGTGGCGGAGGAGTTTGTTCTGCTCATCTATTTATCCTTTCTGTCTAATCACTCGATTTTGACAACTTTCGACTTTGTACTGTGTGAGCTGCCGTGCAGATCATTTCTTTTTGGGCTCTCCAAATGCTCCATTCGGCTTCTCCAGCTTTACACATATGAATGAGCTGTGTCGCGTGCCAGCCAGCATAACCTCCACATCCCCCTCGAGGGGCCACGAAGCATCTCGCGATGCTACGACTCCGACGCTACCGCGTATTTCTTGTTTTTGCAGTTCTGTTCGTTATCCTGGTTGTTCATTTGAGGAAAACGAGCGATTGGTCGCATCCGGCGCATGTTCAAGATTATAATTCTCCACCACAGCAGGAACCCGATCACGACCATGTCGACACACTTCCAGCTAAGACTCCTCCTCCAGTAGTGCTCAAGGAGAGCTCAGAAGTACCTCTACTCCCTACATCTTCGCATATCCTAGCACCGATAATCGCCTTTTCGTCCTCGACTGCGGCCCTTGCGAAGTCTACAGCCTTGGTACCCGACGAACCACTACCCAAGGTGGTCTTGCCAGATAGACAACCAGTCCCACCTACAAAAGTCAATGGATTCGAGTCGGAAGATGATATACATGCGGTTGCTCCGCCAGGGAGGCAGGAATATCCTACGTTCTCCGCAGAAGCGGTCTCAACTATATACTGGCAGAAGCAGAAAGAGCATTTCCCAGTGGCTACAGAATCTCTCATTCAATTGCCAACAGGAGCGCCTGTCAAAATACCAAGGATACAACACAAATTCAACGACGAGACACCAGACGCCAAGATAAACCGGGAGAAGCGGCAATTGAAGGTCAAGGGTGAATTCAAGAAGGCATGGACAGGGTACAGGTCGAAGGCATGGCTCCACGATGAATTGTCACCAGTGTCGGGCAAGTTCCGCGATCCTTTCTGCGGCTGGGCAGCAACCTTGGTAGATACACTGGATACCCTATGGATAATGGGTCTGCATGACGAGTTTGAGGAAGCTGCCAAAGCAGTTGACTTAATCGACTTCAGGACCAGCCCGAGAGGTGACATTCCAATGTTCGAGACAACTATTAGATATCTGGGCGGCCTTGTAGCAGCCTACGATGTTAGCGGCGCTAAGTACAAGAATTTGCTGGACAAAGCTGTGGAACTGGCCGAGATCCTAATAGGAGCTTTCGATACACCAAACAGGATGCCAGTATTATATTATCACTGGATGCCGACATTTGCGTCTCAGCCTCACCGGGCTAGTACTCGGTCTAATCTAGCAGAGCTTGGATCCCTGTCCATGGAATTCACAAGGCTGGCTCAATTGACTAAAAATCCGAAGTACTACGATGCTGTGGCTCGAGTTACAAATGCATTAGCCGATTTTCAGGCTAGGGGTACCAAACTCGATGGAGTCTTCCCCGATAATATCGATGCTTCAGGATGTAATCGGACTATGCCATCCTTGCCACAATTGCCTGTGGCTGTCAACACGCCGGAAGGTGCATTTCCCACAGAAGCTCCAGTAGGGTACCAAGCGACCAGCCCGGATCCGGTTGCAGAGCCTGTGCCCAAGAAGGCTGGCCCCAAAGACGATCCCTCTGGACCTGGCACTCTTGAGGTTCAGGTATCACCGGGTGAGGCGAGCAAAGCCCGTATTGTTGGCTGGGAAGAGTCAAACGAATCGGGAAACTCCAAGCACAAGAGAGACATTGTGAGAGAAGCGCCCGCTGTAAATGAAACCTCTCCTACGCCTACAGTTGATTCTGTCACCGGACTACCTCTGGATATTCCGGCCGCAAAGGCGAAGATAGGGGCCGGTCTTGGTGACTGGGATTGTGTAGCACAAGGTCTTGAATCGTACACGTCATACTATGGCATTGATAAATTTTCCATGGGCGGTGGACAAGACTCGACCTACGAGTACTTTCCCAAGGTACACCCCCGCTGATCTCTCACGGCACCAAGCTAACTTTCGAAGCAATACCTACTTCTTGGAGGCCTTGATGATACTTACCGCAAGATGTACATAAAGACTGTCGATGCCATACGAAAGTGGATGTTATATCGGCCTATGCTTCCTGATAATAGAGACATTCTCTTCTCAGGATCCGTTACTACATATGGCGATCCTGCCACGGATTTGACTTTGACCGCCGAAGTCGAACATTTGACTTGTTTCATTGGGGGTATGATCGGTATGGGAGCACAGATATTTGGGATCGACGGCGACCTTGAGCTTGCCAAAAAGCTTACTGATGGATGTGTCTGGGCATACGGAGCCACAAAGACTGGAATCATGCCAGAAGGTGCGATCGTGCTACCTTGCAAAAGTGCTGAGCACTGCACCTGGAATGAGACAACCTACCGGGAATACTTAGATCCCCTTGGTTATCAGAGAGATAAGAATGTTGCTGAGTACGATTCAAACAAAAAGAACCGAGAGGCAGAATTGGAAGCTGCGAAGCAGCAGCCGCCTGTCTCTCAACAACCTCTCGATGAGATCGTACCAGCTGAAGCCTCTGGGCGCCATTCCAACTCATCTGATCCCGCCGGAGCAGGTAATCTTGTGGAGAAAGATGTCCCAGCTTCGTTAAAGAAACGACAGAGTTCTCCAAAGGATGATCTTCCCAACCCCCTAACTCACAATTTCAAGGATGCTGCCCCGGCCAAAGCAGACGTTCCAGAAGCGCAGCCTATTCCTGCATCAGCACGCAAGACTTTGACACCCGACGAAATGTACTATGAGCAGAAGTCTCATGTCGCCGAGTCTGAGCTAGAGAATATTGCGACCACTTCAGGGCATCAAGTTGAGAAGCCCCTCACGGAGGCCCAGGCTCCAGTTGTACCAGGCCCGCCAGGCGACGTCACCATGATAGATCCCACGATAGATCCCATGAGGCCCCTCACCCATGAAGAATATGTTTCGCAACGGATCACCCAAGAAGGTCTCCCGCCTGGATTCGTGTCTTTCAAATCCAAGAAGTATATCTTGAGGTAAAGCGCACGCTGGAGTTGCTATGAGCTATGCTAATTACTTCACTAGACCCGAAGCAATCGAATCAGTATGGTACATGTACCGTATTACAGGCGACTCAACATGGCAAGATAAGGGGTGGAAGATGTTCGAGGCAATTATCAACGCCACATCGACAGAGCACGGCCATTCAGCAATCTACGATGTGACCTTAGATGACCCCGTTCAGGTGGACGAGATGGAGAGCTTCTGGCTGGCGGAGACTCTCAAGTACTTCTACCTCCTTTATTCAACGCCCGACACAATCAGCCTGGACGATTGGGTTTTGAACACTGAGGCTCATCCATTCAGAAGACCGATAGGAGTCTAAATTTGCGTTTTATGTACGCTAGCGAACCGATCCCTTGATTCGGTTTGGTCGAGATTGCATAGGAGTTCTGGTTTAAGTGTACATTTGCCATTGGCCGCTAGGTCACAAATGGCTGGCTGGCACGCATGGGAAGGTTGAGCATGCGCTAGGCGTTCAGGGCATAAAATCGAGTTAGAGGCTACTTTGGAACTCTCGAATGCGACATCCGTATCTCCTTTTCATTGATCCTCCTGAATTTCGAGATTGCTTTCTCACGGAAATCAACGTCCAAATGAGTTTGGAAGTCCATCTCCGCATCTGCTCAATTCCTTAACCAATGAGGAATATCCCGTGCCCAGTACACCTAGAGGCCCTATTCCGGCACTCAGTGAGTGTAAATAACGAACAAATTGAAATTGAAACCACAGCGACTTTGAAGTAATTGCATTTGATAATCATCCTGACACTGTCCATACAACCGCTCTCATATGCGCGGATTTTGGTAATGCTTCTTGCCAAAACTACCTTCCTCAAGCTCCCTCAAGATCTTCTCATTATGAGCTCCCACTCTCGGCACAGGACCAATAATCGGATCAACGTTACTCGGGATCGCCGGTGGGATGCTAACCCTCATCTTCCCTTTCTCCGTCCTGATCTCAGTCCACCTCTTTCTCTCCTTCAGCTGTGGATGATCCCAAACAGCTTTCATATTATTGACCTTCGCATTACCTATCGCCGCCGCATCCAGTCTCTGCACCACTTCCTCGGCCGACATACTCGAGAACACCTCTTCAATAATCTGTCGTAGCTCTGCTCTGTTCTCTGATCGGGCGTTGGATCCTGCAAAGCGAGGGTCCGATTCGAGAGAGGGCTTCTCGAGGACTTTGTTACAAAAACTGGCCCATTCTCGCTCGTTCTGTAGGCCGAGCATGACGGTTGCGTCTTTGGCTTGGAATGGTCCGTAGGGATAGATACTGGCGTGAGAAGCACCTGCTCTTGGTGGTGGGCTGGTTCCGTCGTAGGCGTAATACAGTGGGAAGCCCATCCACTCCACCATGCACTGTCAGGAGTGTCAGCATTTGAGTGCTTTGAGAAGCTTGGGGAGTGAAGAGAACTAGGTCGTTTTGATAGACGTCGAGATGGCCTGAATAGTAGACTCACCTCCAACATGCTGACATCGATCCTGCATCCTTTCCCTGACTTTGCTCGTACCAGCAACGCAGCCATTATGTTACTATAAGCATACATAGCTGCAGCTATGTCTGCTACAGATGCTCCAACCTTCGAGGGCGTCTCTTCTGTCCCAGTCACACTCAGAACTCCAGCCTCCGCTTGAATGAGTAAATCATAAGCCTTCTTATTCTTGTAAGGCCCGTCTGCACCATAACCCGAGATATCACAGACAATAAGTCTTTCATTCGTCTTGCTCAGCTCTTCATAACTCAGTCCCAACCGATCAGCAGCTCCTGGTGCGAGATTTTGCAGAAACACATCCGCTTTAGTGATCAGCTTCTTGAGTAGAGCCAGATCTTCCTCTTTCTTAACATCCAGTGCAAGACTCTGCTTTGAGCGGTTCGTCCAAGCGAAGTGAGACGACAGCCCAGCTGCTCGGGTATCGTAAGAGCGTGCAAAGTCACCCTGCCCAGGTCGTTCAATTTTCACTACTCGAGCTCCCATCTCAGCTAGCTGGCGAGTACAGTATGGACCTGCAATGACCTGCTCAAGGGCAATAACCGTGATTCCATCTAATGGTCTCGGTCTCGGCTGTGTTACAGTGCTGGTAGAAGATGTCTGTTTTTCGGATTGTCGAACATTCTGCTGGGAGCGATTCTCATATATGAAATGCTTGTGTCTCTGAGGGTCCTTCTCGCTTTGATCTGATTTCGACGTCGAGGTCGAGTAATTATGTCGCCATGGTGAGGAGCACTTTGTTGATGTTGCCGCCAAAGAGCAGAAGGTCCACTTTCCTCCCCGAGCGAGTTGTTGAACACTTGCAAGACTCCTGAAATGCATAATCAAAAAAACGTATTGAAATTATTTCGAATATTGATGCCTACTGCATGCGTATCAATGAAGAAAGTGTCGCTGTGCTTGAACGTGACCCCTCTTTGCAAGTCTCCGAGGCACTACCGTAGCTACCCCGCGGTTGGGGGAGGCTGATCACATGTTTACCTATGGGAAAGGAACGGGCCGGGAACTTTCTTCTCCTAATTGACTGACATGTCCAGATGATCAGAGTATGTTTGGTTAGTGTCTTGATATGTCGCTTTCTAGCAGAATTCCTTTCAGGCGGTCCTTCGAACCTGCCCTCGACGCCAAGCGTTTATAGTAGCTCCTTTGGTCCAGGATTACCTTCATATTATCAGCAAGCAACTTTACTTTCATCTTTGAGCTGACGAAGAAATGTTCCATCCCAGAACTAAACGATTCGGGAGGCAAATACTCGTCATTCAATTGTGTTTCTCTCCGCGTATGCATTTATGCCTTTCCCTCAAGGTTCATATTGTACAACTTTCCACGGACATCATATCATACATTGACCAGATCCTACCTTACTTTTGGTAGAGCCTCCTTAACATCTTCGAACTTAACTTTCCCGTCACGACCGACCTCCGCAAAATGAAACCCCGTCGGTACGTCGGTAAATTGCGTCGTCGGTTGTTCGCTATCCTTTGGCTGTTTGGTCAGCGTGACGGCGGATTGCACTGATCCAGCTGGGGTGTCGGCAATTTCGTTGATGTCTCGTGCAGTCAAAACATCGCTGATTCGCGATGCTCTAGAAGACAACAAGACAGTCGTTGGTCCGTGGAATTTCAAGAACAACCGATCGCCCCATATCGTCCTCCTAGCCGAGGTCCGCAAGTTGAACAAAAGATTCGTCAGTCCTCTCCAAGTGTTCGTCTCTCTCATTACACGGAAGAACTTCATGTCCGGTACCAAGTATCCGAGTCCTAGACTTGGAATCTGAAATCGGAGACTGGACGATTTCAATCTGTATGGAAGAGGTGGGTGTTGTGTAATCGTGTACGCAACGACATTTCCAGGATGAGCCACGTATTCCTCTCCTGCTTTCAGCGTGATCTGGTAGATCTGTCCAGGCCCAGCCAGAGCAACAAGACCTCTCCCTGTGATTTCTGAGTTGCCCCAATAAGCCAGACTCATTCTTCGATTGATTGTCGGCGTTACTTGAAGTGTATGTCCTGTCCAAGCTAGCAATGCCTTCCGTTGCGCTACCATCCAGTCCACGGTTCCATTAAGATGTAGCACAGTAAAAGAACTGAGTGGTGATTTGGTAGAAATTAAGGCCGTTAGAGGACTCGTAGAAGAGATCCTTTGATATAGGAAAGGAATGCCGAGGGCGGCTCGTCGGAAGGGTTCTAATATGGACAATGTCGATTGGGCCTGTGATCGATCAGCAACGACTTTGAGATACGGCGAATTCTGCTCACATTTTCTGCTTTTCCACTGACTCCAACCAAAGTACCCCTCCTCGTGTAGAGCTTCTGGGAAGCTGATAATGAAACAGACAACAGGGAATATGGTGCTCCTAGAACTTCGAACCGGGCATCTAAGACAACCAGCGCATTAGCAAGTCTCTTCCGATGGAATCGGCGTATTTGCACGCACCTGCGGAATCTGGCGAAGCATCAATTGAGTTGCTGAGTACATCTCCAGTCAGCGCCGGCGATTCTGTTGTAGGAGTTGCGCTGATCTGAATCGCTCGACGGCCGTAACCTCCAGCGCAAGGTCGTTGAAGCTGCCGGAAGACTCTGACAGTATTTCCGAGCGGATTTCGACCGCGCATCGTTGCTGTCGAATTGCTCGAAGCTAATGTGTTGACGTCCTGAAATCGGTCTTCGTTGAAAGGATCTCCAAGATCTGCCTCAGGCGAGAAAGCAAGCTCGAAGCGGGCAAGTTCCACCGCGTTAATGGCGCAATAAGCTCGGAATCTCGCAGCACGACCAAGAGCTCTGTTTGCTTCTGCGAGACCGAATTCCTCTCGACTTGCTCTTCCTTGCTGCGATTACTGTCGACCGGAAGTTGCAGCTTTCAACAAACAACCCTTTGCGAACCGAATACAGCATCTCGCTACTACCCCTCCATCATCGTCTCGCGAGCAACAACAAAACAATGTGGGGAGGTACATGGAGAAGGGGCTATTGAAGAGCTATAAACGCAGCAAGGATGATTGTCCGGAATCTACACAAAGCTTCGTGCTTGAGTGCTCGAGTTTCCTTACGGCCCCAGCCATGGAATCAAACCAGTATTGGCCTGCGGGTGTTTACCAGCACGAAGCGATTTTCCAAGGATGATCAGAAAGCTACAGTCATACAGAACCAGGCTCTTCGTCAGCCACGAGCTGCGGACAATATACCCGGAACGAAGCCAGAGACCGCCCAGAAGCCTGCTGCGGCAGTTCCTGGCCGAAAGGATCCTCTTGCCCTCGATGACAAGACGAATAAGGAACAGCGGAAAGCAGATTGGGCTATCATGAAGGAGATGGCAAAATACCTATGGCCGAAGGACAATCTTGGAACACGATTTCGAGTTGGGCTTTCTCTAGCTCTTCTTGTTGGGGCCAAGGTGCTGAATGTCCAAGTACCATTTTACTTCAAGAACATTGTTGATTCAATGAACGTCGACTTTGTGGCCGTTGGAGGTACGGCTGCTACTGTGGCCGGGTCCATGATATTCGCATATGGAATGACCCGAATCGGAGCTACAATATTCCAGGAATTGAGAAATGCTGTATTTGCAAGTGTTGCTCAAAAAGCTATCCGAAGGGTAGCCTGCAATGTGTTTGATCACTTACTGAGATTGGATCTAAATTTCCATCTGACAAAACAGACGGGTGGTTTAACTAGAGCCATTGATCGAGGTACCAAGGGTATCAGCTTTCTTCTCACATCAATGGTCTTTCACATCCTACCTACAGCTTTAGAGATCAGTATGGTCTGTGGTATCCTTACGTATCAATACGGCGCCAAGTTTGCTGCTATCACAGCTTTGACAATGGTTGGCTACACAGCCTTCACGATCTGGACCACGGCCTGGCGAACCAAGTTCAGAAGAGCCGCGAATGCAGCGGACAACAAAGGGTCTACAGTAGCAGTCGATTCCCTGATCAATTACGAAGCTGTCAAATACTTCAACAATGAGAAGTTCGAGGTTGGCAGATATGACCAGGCATTGAAGGAGTACGAGAAGTCGTCTATCAAGGTTGCAACGTCACTCGCATTCCTCAACTCAGGGCAGAATTTGATCTTCTCGAGTGCCTTGACAGCTATGATGTATCTTGCTGCAGATGGTGTTGCGACAGGGAACCTGACTGTTGGTGACCTCGTCATGGTCAACCAACTTGTTTTCCAACTTTCGGTACCCCTGAATTTCCTCGGATCAGTTTACCGAGAACTTCGTCAATCCCTCTTGGACATGGAGACTCTCTTCAATCTCCAGAAGGTCAATGTCGCGATTAAAGAGCCTCCCAATGCAAAGTCGCTACAGCTTACAAAGGGAGGCGAGATCACGTTCGAGAATGTGACATTTGGATACCACCCAGATCGACCAATTCTCAGAAACCTCAGTCTGACCATTCCTGCTGGCAAGAAAATTGCCATAGTCGGCCCTAGTGGATGTGGCAAGTCAACAATATTGCGACTCCTATTTCGTTTCTATGATATCCAGGAGGGCAGAATCCTCATTGATGGTCAAGACATCCGCAATGTCAGCTTAGACTCTTTGAGGAAGGCGATCGGTGTTGTGCCACAGGACACACCTCTTTTTAACGATACTATCGAGCACAACATCAGATATGGTGATCTTAGTGCGTCCCCTGAGAAAGTTTTGGCCGCAGCCCAGCGAGCAAAGATACACGATATCGTTTCTGGATTTCCAAATGGCTACAAGACCATGGTCGGAGAGCGTGGTATGATGATATCCGGAGGAGAGAAACAACGTCTGGCAGTCTCAAGGTTAATCTTGAAGGATCCGCCATTGCTATTCTTCGACGAGGCGACCTCGGCCTTAGATACCCATACCGAGCAGGCTCTGATGCAGAATATCAACAGCATATTGAAGGATAAGGCAAGGACCAGTGTCTTCGTTGCCCATCGTCTAAGGACCATCTACGACAGTGATAAGATAATTGTCCTCAAGGAAGGCCAGGTGGCTGAAAGCGGTACACATCGTGAGCTCATTGATACTGGCGGCGTCTACTCAGAGCTTTGGAGTGGTATGTTGCTTTCCAATGTCAAACTGATATAAATTCTGACAAAAGTGACAGCTCAAGAAACCTTATTCGATGATGAGGGAGAGCAACGTGAAGTAGATATCGAGGATGTCGATATTAGTGAGGAATCAAAGGACCGGCCACTGTCGTGAATTACCTACGGGTCATTTGGCGTTTGAGGCTTCGCCACTGGAAGTATTGTCCACATTGGGAGTTTAAGCATGTACATTTCCACTCAAGCCGATACCCAAAGACACCAATTATAGTGATCTACAGTTGAACATGCAGCCATGCGAGGATACGAAAAATACTGTATTGGTATGCATAGAAATGGAAGCCGTCACTCATTCACATGGGTGTAGGGATGAATCTTTAACGTCTTACGTGCATGTGCATCCTCCATGTCTCAGCCACGTACAGAAAAGTTTGGATGATTGCCCCTCATCAAGGACGATCCTTTCATTGCATATGCTTCGTCACATCAACCCTGCTTCACGCGATAAAACTCAATCGTTTTCAAGTACAAATGAACGCTCGTGAAAATGCATGGGTCACGTATTCAGCGTCGCTTAGAGTTCCAACGGCTGGATAGCAGTTTCTTTAGGAATTTGCTAGCTTGCTTCTATTCTAGCAGGCTGAGACCTCAGCAATTGCTCTGAGAACACGATCAGGGCGCGATTGTCTGGTGGGGGAAAACCAAGTACGATCCCAAGTATTGTATATAGGAGTAGTACTTGAGCGAATCTTGTAAGTCCTTAGAAGTGACAGAATACGTTGGTACATACTCAGCTCTTTATTCGTCTACCCCGGATAGTGAACCAGGAATCTATCACTAGATGTGACTGCAAAGCCTAAGCTTTGCATACTCGTCCTCGTCCACGTCCAGAAAACCGGAATGGAAGCTTGAGTGCATTATGTGATGTCCTATTTGTAAGACATCTTGATCACTGAAAATCATGAGTCTTTGCAGGTTGTTGATTCATTGTAGATGTGGTGGCTTGGGTACGAGTTTCTTTGAATGGTGATTGCAGGAAGTGATCAACTCAAAGCTCCCATTACTCTGAATACGAATGCGGCAAGACGAATCGTAGTCATGTCAAATGTTGGCTGGCAACAGTACTGTACTGAGCGGATGAACGAAAAATCTTGGTGATGGTTGGGAGCTGAAGCGAGGAATTTGCAGCGCTTTGTACCTAGGGTCGCAGGCTCGCAGCCTCAAGATATGAGCCTATCCCACAATATTTCACGCAGTTATCACTAATTCCGCTCAGTCATTATTCTCATCAACATAGTCGAGTTTCAATTGGCTCTCCCTACAGTTATTCTCTTCAGGTGAGGAATCTTCGCCCACCTTCCCGACACGGCATGACAGACCACTTTTATTGAAGCCATCGCCACGCCGTGCCCACTTCAAGTCCAGGCACGCCAATGCCACGCTGTGCCAGGGATTCTAGGCTTGCTTCTGCTTCTAGCCTGGTGAAGAAAAATGGGATGGAAAGCCCCTATCGAACGGCGTCCTATCCCGCCCCTGTCAGTCGGTGGGCTTTGACACATTCAGCGTAGGGCCCGAACTTTGACGGCCCCAGATAGGCGGAACGAGAGCTTGGGGACACACACGCAGGGGTCCTGAAGTGCTGCAAGAACCACCAACAACCCCGGCAGACGCTGGGATGAGCCCTTTAACCTGCAGTTTTTGCACCACCCGACGGGCTTGTTCAGGGACTAGCCGGCTAATAACAGCTGCTAATAACACAGGGGAATAGCGGGCTGGCTGGGGTCGTCTGCCTCTTTCGGGAATGCCCAGCACTGCGAAAATGAATATGGGCTGGGACCATCCTTATCGTGAGAAACCTCCTTCGTCTCTGCTTCACTATCCGTCTCTATCTTCAGACGAGTCCATACTGTGTGTGCCTCTCGGAACTCCAGCAACATCCAATTGACCGAGAAAGTACTCGTCCAACGACTTGATTATACAATCAATAACAACATTCATTCATTCACTACTCCAACGCCCTCTTAACGATCGACTTCGAATCGATTGAAGCCGTACAAGAGGGGTATCGGGACCAGAGACGAGTCTACGACAATCGTCCAAATAGAACCAGTAACACACCTTACGAAACCAATCTATTCTACACTACGAACTTCATATCCGTTCTTCCAATCCTCAGCTCAATCATTTCCATCAGACCACCCCACCTTCTCTCTAACCATGCATCTCATCGACCTCATCAACTCCAAACTGGAGCTCTTCCGTCTCGAGCAACGATATACGCGGAGACGCAACCGCCGAAGCACATTTGTGTCGGAAGCTCAATACGTTGATGGAGAATACATCTATTCCCCCACTTCCCAGTACTCGGCGAAGTGCAGCGCCGGTGGCAGCAGTGATAGCGACGAGACGACAGATGCAGTATCCAAGGAGACAAAGAGTAGCAGGCGGCTGAGCAAGATGGGACTCGACAAGATGGATTGGCGCAAAGGAAGGGAAGAGAAGAGACAGAGTCGGGTACACGTACGAGAAGTAAAGTGGGATGAGGGGGTACGGACCTAGGGACTGAATGTGGATTTCATGTTAGGGTGGGGTTGGGTTGGGTTGGAATGGATCGCTGTCTGGTTGATTGCATGCAATGCATATACCTATGTTGCGATATCTTTGGAGCGGTCTTTATGCCTTTATGATTTCTGGGGAGGATGGGATGGCTTTTTCGTGTATATGCTTTTGGGTCGATCTGCTCGCTTGCAGAATTTCTTTTGTTGTTTCTAAACCTTATGTTGGAGCTGTGTTCAGATGGCAGTCTTTAGCAATTCAATACATTATCTGAGGCCATTGTCGTCCAGGCATCTGGGACTGGCTATTAACCCTTTTCTGCCTTTTGGCCAAACTTCGCTGAAGACTTGTCTATGTCTATCCAAAAGCTCAGCACCGACCAAATCCTCAGCTGCCAATCAAAACCTTCAAATTTCTCCGAAATGATCTACCACCTCTTTCTTTGTCATTGGCTCTCTAGAGAAAATGCATTGTATCTAGCCTTTGTCGGCATACATATAGCCAGAAGCAACAGATTTGCTATGAAAGCTAGTCCAGGTGAGATCAAAGACAAAGGCAGATGTCCATTCTCGGAATTTGCAGTATCCAGATGCCCGACTGTATTCCCGAAATTTCTATTTGCCGCCCAAGATGGCCAGTCAAAATCTAATTCGAACAAATGCTAGGTTTAAAGGTTTTCTAGAAGAGCGGCCGCAGCTGGAGTGGCTGGAGCGATCTAAGACCTGGAAAGATATCAAACACAGTTGGAGACCGCAACGGCTCCTAGGTGCTGGAAGTTGTGAGTAAACACCGATATTTGTCCCTTCTCGTTTGTGTTATGATACATGCAAAGCATTTATCCCCGGTTTCTACGAAAAGACGCTTTTTGCTGAATCCTGCACATCTAGATGGCGTTGTTGGGCGATGGGAATATATTGAAGTGGCGGATGCTAAAATACCGAAACACCTTGTGGTGAAGCAGACTGCGTAAGTTTTGAAGAGTATGAACCTCGTCCCTTTCACATCAAGACTTACAGCCATATCAAGACTTCAGCGTTTGCTTGGAAACTTACTAATTAGCTCTCATAAGGAGTGCAAGCGGCAAGAAAGCAATGAGATGGGAGTCGTACTTTCTGCGAGCTTGCTACCGGCACAGATCATGTGGTCAAGCTTTACAAAGGGTATCACGAGTGAGTTCATCTCTCTGTTTAGATATTGAATACGAGAATGTGATATACAGGTAGGACCTGATCATATTGCAACAGCGGAGTTTCACAATTAGCAACACTGATAATCCTGTGAGTAGAGACGGAGGTACAGGCACAAGCAATCATTTTGGACCCCCTTCCTTACAATCAAAACTTTCGTTTCTCACAAAGGCATCGAATAGCCAGGATTTACATGTAATTTTGTGAGAATGGTGATTTAGACCGACACGCTGCTGCGCAAAAACGACCCCGGGACAGCGACAGGATCAAACTTCCTGAGGAGCAATTATGGAGGATCTTCTTATGTCTTGCAAAAGCTCTTCTCGTCATGGAAGGCGGCACTGAGACGCCCGAGGTCGTGGACCTGGCATGGGGTACACCGCTTCGTATTTCATGGATTCCGAATATGTTCGCTGACTCAGACGCCTGTGGTTAGATCCTATCTGTCACTTTGATATCGAAGCAGCAAACGGTAATTCTCATGCAGATTATAATGAAAGAAGAGAAGACTAATATATCAGTCTTAATTGGAAGTTTAGACTCGGACGAACATCGACGATTCCCCGCCCTTAAATTGGCTGATTTCGGGCTCTCGTGTTTGCAGCCAGCAGACATTGACCCAAAGCAAAACCCTGACTGGGTGGTACAGTCACAATGGCGTGCTACTCCCGGGTATCAATCACCAGTTGGTTCTCCCAGGTCTCTTTGTTTCATATATAGACGGAACAGATTACAACTGACACGGAAGTATCGCAGGAGCAAATGTACGGCTCTCACCAGAATCGTAATATTGGCGTGCAAACCAGCGTGTGGGCTGTAGGAGCCGTCATGTACTGCCTCGTAGTCGGCAAACTCAACAATTGGAGCTTGAAGTTTCTCCATAGAGATTCAGATGGTTGGCTGAGAAGTGTGGTCGGAGATCCGTCGATTCTTCTAGACAGCACCCAGCACTTCCCGTGTAGCGTGAAGTTCATCGATAACTCTGCCACTGCCTCATAGAAGACCCGGATGACCGAGCAACGAGTCGATCCTTGGTGAATGATTACCAGGCTATGGTCGACATCTTCGATAAAATGACGAAGGGCTTGCCTCCAAACACAGATGCGCTGTTGAATCTAGGCGCGAACATCCTGCTATTAGGATCCGATGTGCAGAAATTCTTGAAACAGGACCTAGGTGCATTAATTGATAATAAATTTGGGCCTTGGATACCTGTCGCTGGACCTAAGCTTTCGAAAGCTGAACTGGATTTCCCGCTTCTGTTTCCTAATGCTAGGAAACCGCGGCCTATTCCGAAGAAGAAGAAGAATTATCCTTTTACTCTCCTGACCTTTTCGAGTGCAGATCTTGACAAAGAAGTATGATACTACGGGTCAAATTGAATACAGGTTTGCAGTGGTAGACTGGCAGGAGTACACGGAGTGGCTCTTGATATATGTCCTAGACGATGTCAAGTGTTGCTTTCCCGAGCGCAATATGACCCTGCTGGGCAGCTGAGAGCAAACATATCCAGAGCTCTCATCTGGCAGTCTAGGTTGTGTTTCGGAAATACCCATAGATATCATGGTATCCTCCAATGAATCCTTAAGATTGGCAATGCTGAGAAACTTTTCCCAAGAAGTAGACAGCAAGAAAAGAAGAGAATCTGGCAAGATCGACATTGTGACGAGTGGTGGATCCGATGAATCGACTCATGAAAGACCGCGAATTCCAAGTTCCGAAACCCCCACGATTGATGTCCAAAAGTCTCTCCATATCTTCGCTAGATCTGAGGAGTAGATAGCCCTTACTGCAAAATAGTACGAATATCCGTGGTTGTGGAAGACAAGTTTCCACACCCTTGTAACACATTAAGTTGATTTGAAATATAGAAAGGTATTCACCGAATTGTAAATCCGTCCTGTCTCTAAGTATGGAACTCATGGGATGCAGTCCAATGAGCGAATTCACCGTCAATAAATCCATTTCGGATTTGCCATACGTAAATACCCGACCAAAATAATCACTCGCTTGGAGCTCGCCAATTTTAAAGGAGGTGTCATCATGAGATCGAACTCCGCTGTGGGGCCGCTCACTCATTCCTCGACCATAGCGATTGGTCTGAAGCTAGACACGGTTGAGATCAAGCAATGATAAGCAGCGCTAAGAAAGTTGTTTCAACAAGGCTGTATGCTTCCTTTGGCTGGTCTGTTCGCATCTCGGCCTTCGCGCTTTGAATCGCGAGGGCGAGAGCTTCACAAATCCGCGGCTTTGAACAACGATATCATGTTTCCTTATATTACTCCACGCGGCGCTCCTTGTGTCTTGGAGTATAAAGAAGTATCAAACCTTACTTGAGCCCCTTGCTGTTACTTTCTATTTCCAGCTATCTTCTCCCTGTCTTTAATGACCAATCTTGCGCCTTCTCAACCAACAAAACTCCCTTCACCCTGCTTCCTAGCTGTTGGAACTCAGGTAGCGCGCCTGCAGATCATTGTAAACTGCTTTTGATAGCCCATTACCTCAAATATCCTCATACCAACCAGTAGCTCTTCAAAAGAAGTCATCATGGCTACGAATCCACCGACTTCAAGCGCATCGACAATCGTGGACGAGAAGATGCCAGACTCAATCGAGAAAACACCTTGGGAGCAAAACGATAGGAACAACAATCGTCCGTCCCTCGATCGAGTTGGCAGCCAGAACAAAGAAACCGAAGCGAACATATTTCCTGAATCAGAAGTTGAGGCCGAGGCAGACTTGGAGAAGGGAGGAGTTGTACCAAAGTCTGCTCCTACGCCTGGTGGCGTCAATCCTGCAGATTTCCCAGATGGAGGAATCGAAGCATGGCTTGTGGTTCTAGGAGGATGGCTGTGTCTGTTCTGCAGTTTTGGCTGGGTCAACTGCATAGGCGTCTTTCAGGAATATTATCAGGTCCACCTGCTCACTGGATACTCGTCAAGCACAGTTTCATGGATCCCGTCCTTGGAGCTCTTCATGATGTTTTTCGGAGGGCCAGTGTTCGGAAAGGTGTTCGATAACTTTGGACCCAGATGGCTTCTCCTGTGTGGAACATTCTTCCATATCTTTGGCTTGATGATGACATCTCTCTCGAGACAATACTACCAGTTCATCTTGGCCCAAGGCATCTGTTCTGCTCTTGGTGCTAGTGCTATATTTTATGCAGCCATGAGTTCCGTGGGAACGTGGTTCTTCAAAAACCGCGCAACAGCTTTTGGCACAATGGCTTCTGGGTCCTCCCTAGGAGGTGTCATCCTCCCAATCATGGTCTCGAAACTGATCCCTCAAATTGGATTCCCATGGACCATGAGAGCAGTTGCATTTACCATGTTTGGTATGCTCATTATCGCCAACTTCACCGTCAAATCTCGCTTGACTCCACAGCCGAAGAAGCTTGATTTGATGACTTTTGTACGGCCTCTGAAGGAACCTGCTTTCCTTTTGCTTTGCGTGGCATCGTTTCTGTTCTTCTTCGGCACTTTCTTGCCATTCAACTACATAATCCTACAGTATGTCGTGCCATATCTACACTTGAGCTACTCACTGATTATACATAGGGCTCAAAGCCATGGGATGTCGACTAACTTATCGATCTATCTTATCCCGATCCTTAATGCTGCTTCGTAAGTCGTCATGACCATTTCGATACGACAAAATACTAACAGATAGTCAGAATCTTCGGACGTATCCTCCCTGGTATTATCGCAGACAGAGTCGGACGATTCAATGTTATGATCATTACAACTGGATTCTCAGCGATTGTTGTGCTTGCGCTCTGGCTACCATCATCAGGCAACATTCCAATCATAATATTTTGCGTTCTGTACGGTTTCTCCTCTGGAGCATTTGTATCGATGGGTCCGTCACTCATCGCCCAAATCTCGCCGATCCGCGAGATGGGCACCCGGACTGGCACGTTCTTCTTGTTCGTGGCTATTGGTGGTCTGACTGGAAACCCAATTGGTGGGGCTTTGATTGAGAGTGACAATGGAGGATTCCATCATCTACAAATATTTTGTGGTGTTACGATGGCGGCAGGCACTTTGGTGTACGTGGCGGATAGATGGGTCCAGGTTGGCTTCAAGCCAAAGGTCATTTGAAGGATCTCTAAGAATTAAAATATTTGTGCCTATATACATAGATTTGGCAGGATGCCTTCTGTAGATGCTTTGAAGAAGAAACTTCGCTTATCCTCTCCTGCAGGACTCTCCTTCGCTTCATACACTGATTCGCTTCATCAAAGTCTCTTATAGCTTTAACGACTTTCCTGGCAAATGCATGTAAGCATAATTCAATAATCATCCGAATGAAGCAGAGTATTTAATCTATGGTATCGCACTCGGAATATATAGTTTGAAGAGGAGGGAGGCAGGGACAATTGTAATATATTCTTCGAGGACTTCAAAGCCTGAGGCTGAAGCTGAAAATTTGGTGGGGTTGCGTCGCTGGGTCAACAGCCGCGAAAGGCCCGAGCCTTCGCAAAACATCAAAGTCAGCAACGTCGAAATCATCCTCGCAAAGCAACCGACGACCAGCGACGAACGATTTCGAACAGGGTTCAAGCGGCTGTTAAGTGACAGCCCTGTGTTACGCATTTCGTTGATTCTTCTTCTCATTGATCAATATTTCAATTGGCCCATCATGTCTGTGAGAGGTAAGTAACTGCATACGCTCCCCATTGACAATTCAGCCGGCTAACAGACACAGTGGTGGCTCGGATTCGACCTCTACTTGCGAAGGAACTCGACAAAGATACGATTGTACGCGCAGAAAGTAGCCAGGAAGGGAAGCCCAACAATGTCGTACGAATTCCAAACCCGAAGAATGAGGCAGAGGAGTTTAGTTTCACGTTCAATGGTGTGTATGATATGGGCACGACACAAGAGGAACTTTTCACGAACGAGGGTACGTCAATTGATTCTATGGGCTGCGCGTGATCTGATGAGCAATAGTCGCGCCGCATCTGAAGAGCCTCTTCCAGGGTTTGGACGTTATGGTTTTTGCATACGGCGTTACGGGAACGGGAAAGACACACACAATGAGAGGCGGCTTGAAGCTGTCGGAGAGAGGAATCATTCCTCGTCTGCTAAGTGGCATTTATCGACGGGGCAGAAAAGTCACAAAGGACTCTGGCGATGAAACGACAGTTACGGTCACGCTTTCATATTACGAAATCTACAACGACAAGGTATACGACCTCTTCGAAGCGCCGGAGAAGAGATCACTGGCGGGTCTGCCAATTCGGGAGAAGGATGGGAAGACGTTCGTAGTTGGGCTTTCAGAACATGCTTGCGATGACCTGAAGGATTTCGAACGACTATATATCGAGGCGAATAACAATCGGAGTACAGCTGGCACCAGTCTCAATGCGCAAAGTAGTCGGAGTCATGCGATACTTATGGTCAAGGTGACGCAAACCAACGGAGACGAGACTTTAATCAGTACCGCATCTGCCATTGATCTGGCCGGTTCTGAAGATAACCGTCGAACGGATAATAACAAGGAAAGATTGGTGGAGTCAGCGAGTATCAACAAGAGTTTATTCGTACTGAGTTCTTGTATCGATGCTATTGGAAGAGGCGACAAGAGAATACCTTTCCGGGAGAGCAAGATGACTCGAATTCTCAGTCTTGGTCAGAACAATGGAATTACGATTATGATCTTGAATCTCGCCCCATTGAGATCATATCACCTGGATACACTCTCAAGTCTGAATGTCTCGAGCAGGGCAAAGCGAATCGAGGTCCGAGAAATCGAGAATGAGGTCGTTTTCACACAACCGCCTAGGAAGACTGCGCCGCTTTCCGGAACTTCAATGACACGACAGCCATTGCGGCCTCTAGCAAATGCTCATAACACTCATGCTAACGCAGCAGCTCAGAAAGGGGACAAGCCTGCAAAGTCATTCTCGGTCTATACAGACAAGTCGAAGACTACTGGACCACCGCGAGCGCCAGCTCCACGAGCGAACACAACTTCCAAGCGCCCATCTGATTCTTCACAAAATGCTCGACCCACGAAGATGGCTCGGCCAAATCCCGCTGGGTTGAGATCTGGGGTGGAAATATCCTCTGCAAAAATTGAGGAAATGGTTGAGCGGAAGGTTCAAGAAGCATTGGCTGCACGACAACCAGCTCCCGCGTCGGCGGGACTGAGTGACGAAGTTCAGCGAAGACTTGAGGCACTGGAAAAGAAGATCGAGAGTGGAGAAGCGGAGGATGCTAGAGCTGAAGGGCTGCGCTTCTTATTGATGGCCAAGCAGCATAAAGAGCGCTCTGAAGATTCATCCGCTTTGAAGATGTACGAGCTGGCCGTTCCTTTCTTCCCGGGACAAGAGAAGCTGCACAAGAAGATCGAGCATCTGAAAGCCAAAATCCAAGCCAAGAAGGATGAGATGGCTTCTAGATCTGCTGGACAACCGCACGCGGAGTCGCGTAATGGTCTAGCGACAATGCCCATCGGTGCTCGTGCACTTCCATCGCCACCTACTTCCTTTGACGCACCAGATGAGGCACCTAAGCAGCGGAAGGTGAAGGACGGTGCGGAATCTGATGACGACTTCAATGGGTCCGCGGTACTACGAGCAGATGACTACGAAGACGACGACAGCTTCTCTTACAGAGCCACGAAGGCAAAAAAGCCAAAAGCAAAAGCAGCTCCCAAGTCTGCCCTGCGTATCTTCTCGGACGAAGCAGACGCGAATAGCTTCGAACCACCGACTCCACGCACCCGCCACTTACTCGACATCGTTAACTCACGGAACGTGACCATGATCAAAGGTTTGAGCGGAGTGGGTGCCAAAAGAGCTCGAGACCTTGTCGAGTTCCTGGAATTGCAGAATGAAGACGAGGGCGGTAATATCAGGAATCTGCAGCAACTAATTGCGGTCCCTGGATTGGGAAAGCGCAGTGTTGAGAGGGCTTATGAGGGCATCACGGCTTTACTTGTATGAATATGGGATTCTGGCGTTGCATTATTTGGTGTTGGATGGATTGAATGTTGGCTATTGATTGATTCGGCTGCATCATTTGATTTCGCGATGGCGATGGGGAGTTTGGAGTGGGAGAACGACTCGAGACAGCCGTTAGTAGATATTGCCGATGAATATTATTCTATACATACAGACTCTTTGACCTTACCTGGATTGAAAGAGCCAGTGGTGTGATCAGTGCCTTTTCCAACGAGCTGAGATCTTACATTGTGACCTCGGGTAGTGGCAGGACGCGAAATTCTGCTCGGGCAGACTCTGCGGAAGGTCGGATAGACAGGCAAACAGTGACAACGATCACTTCACAAATGATTGGCGCACATACAGTTCGAGTGGTATAGGAAGTTACTACGTCGTATAGAGTCATGGTGTTGACGACTACTTCTAACTTGAACGCAAGCTCTTCACTCTCGGAACAGAACCATTCCAGGCCAGCACCTGTCTTCCACCTCTCACTCCCCCTGTCTTATTGCTCCGGTCCTCTCGAGAACATACAAAGCTCCAGTGTTCCATAAGAAGCCACTTCACTAAATGTAACATGCAAAAGCACTCCGAGATGAACTTTAGAGAATCCAAGGCAGCCCCTTCCCCAGGCCCCGATTCCACAACACTCGAAGAACTTTCTACTTTGCTCTGATTCTGGCAATACCAGTCAGTATTCTCAAGCAGTCTCGTCAAGAAGTGCTTTAGAACAGACGGCCTTGAATGCTCTTTGGCTGATCTTGACTGGCAGTGATTGTATTGACAGCAACACAAGGCCAATTTCGAATGGCTCCAGGCCTCGCGTCACTTCACGATCGTTACCCAACGCAATCAGAAGACACTCTCGAATGATTATCGTTGAACTGATCACGAGCAAGATATACGAGTGCAACATGGCAGCAAGAGACTCCTCTGAGCACAGAAGAACAAAAAGCGGACCAATTCTAGGTACTCGACGACTCAAGGGTGCGAATTGTTTATACATTACATGAACACGTCAAGATTGACCTTCTAGCTTTAACAGAGACTCACTGAACAGACAGCCATATATCTGGAAGCTATTCATTAGCCTCTACTTCGTCAGATCAGATTGGATCAACTTGGATCAAGTCGACATACAAAGTCTCAGTACGATCAAAAACTCTTTGTTGGCTACAGCATTTACAAGCTTGACTCCATCAAGGCTCGTGAGACCTGGATCATGGCCACTTCTTCAAAGTTCATATATACCTCGAATCCAGTCCTCAACATTCCTCATAATCTGTAATCGATCCTTTCAACACTGGTGAGATCAAGTTCGCGAGTTATCAACCGTCTCTTACTTTCGCCGCCATAGACGAGAGTCTACAACTTTCATCATTCGATGATCCGTTAACCTAATTTTCTTATTGATCTCGCCTCGTCTCAGTCCTTCATGGCAAGATCTGGAACCAGCAATCCAGCGAACCACACCTATTTACATAATGTTCCTCCTGCCTGCCTCGGCGAGCACATTCGGCTTCCTACTCGAGTACATTTCTTCAAGGAATGTTCGGTCCCGAAACAAACACGGTCAATGAACAAGACCAGACCGCCTGTCTTCCAGCCAAGTCACCAATCACTCCATTGCGGCCTTGTTGACCACTGAGACGCACTCGAAGACAAACAAGTTTAAATCCTTCGGTCACGCCTCGCTAAGCTGCTGGTTGGACCCCTGTTTGTTGATTGTTGGCTAGGCGTTTGGCTGTGTTGGCATTGCATTTGTAGTAAAGTCAATGTGCAGTAGTAAAAGTAGTAGTACAAAAGTGCTTTTTAGTTTACTGTATCCTCGTCAGGAGGTCGGGAATTAAAAAAAAGTTGAGGAAACTTGAAGGAATGCATTTCACGCGGAGGTTAGGGCATGCAGCAGTCTAATTGTAACTTGCTGCTGGTTTTCGATCTTCGGTTTCCCGCTGCCTCTCTCGCGCAATTTCGTTTCTACTGCCGTGGGTTTCTGCTTTCAGTTGATTTGTGATGTGTCTTGAGATTGATTACTTGTTTACATCACGAACTTGAAATGTCGTTATATCAGGTCCACGTCTAGACTTAGAGCTGAGCCATTCGTCCTTGACACCGCTCAACTTGTAGGCGGGCATGATATTCAGCCCTCATCGGTTTCTTTTCAACGCCTCACGAAAGAAGTGCCGACTGGCCACAGAATCTCCATCACCTCATCCCAACGCGATAACTCCGATTCATATTCGCGTGCCGGGATTCAGGTTGGAAATCAAAGAGAACCCCGCAGTCTAAGATATATTCCAACCCTTTTCATCGCTATTACTAGCCCTAGATCGTTCAAGTGTGCTTAGGTTAAGAAAAAGACAGCTGGAAATCACATGACCAGCCTCCTACCCGAAGTGAAAAGGATACAAACTCAAAGTTAAATCAACGCACGCTCTGGCGCTGAGCTCAGTCTCAAGTCCCGAGGCCAGGCCGTATCTGCCACATTCCTTTGAAGTGGCCACTAGGTCACCAGTGAAGCTTTAACTCTAAAGTCGTTTGAGTTTCCCTCCCGTCTTTCAGACTCTGACCGCGGAGTGGTGGCGGCAGTGAGTGGTACTTGTACACCGCTTGATCATTGGAGCAGATCAACAGCCAAACAAGCTTCTTACCAGATGCCAGTGTCTCCTCTCTGTGTAGTGAAAGGTGTGGGACGGTTTCTGGAATGCCATGAGCCATGCTTGACCGTTGGCCGCGTGCTTTTCTGCAAAGGGAGGATACAGATGCCTACGAAGGATCGAGGCTTGAAGTCAAAGAAAATCAAAAATGACAGAAGCGAGGCCACGATGCTGACCGTTTGTTGACAAAGCCGAGGGGTAAAATTAGGCGCCGTCGCTAAAGAACAGTATGGCGGACTTCTCCCCGGAATGCAAATTAACTTGGTGATTACAGACTTTACACATGAGAAATGTACGGGATGAGATGCACGAGTTTTGAGAACTGGAATGAGAATGATCACATTAGAATAATTGTAAAAATAGATTCGGGGGAAACCGAATGATCGTTTTGAAGATCCCGTCGATCATCATCCACAAGCGATCTCGTCTCCGTCATCCAGTGAAGATCCGAAAGTCCCTCACCTTCAACAACAGCTCAGATCTTCACGACGACCAACTGACTCCTCCAATTTCCCCGCGGGCAGATCACACCCTCTTGTGTACTAGAGGGGCTCATCATAGCTGTGGCTCGACAACCGCGCCAGCGTAGCCAGTCTCGCCAGTGTGGCGTAGGGCATGATACTCAACCTCTGACTCGCTCGACGATCATGACCATGCGCTACCGTTGGGCTTTAGAGCAGCGCTTTTGCTTGGGACTAGAGTCTAGACCGTTGTGTTGATCGTCACTCAGCACCACGGCGCCACAGATAGCACGTGGAGTGAGGCAGCCGGTGCGAGTGCTGCTTTTCGCCCAAAATTCTCTGTGTCTAGCGTTGTTGTCGAGCCACAGCTAACGAAGTGACCACCCACCACAGCTTCTAGCTATCTCCCCGCTTCCGGGCCTGTTCTTGTCTGCTTGGAATGCTCAACCACACCTCATCCACCACACACACCGTCTTGATGACTGTGTGTCTGTCAGTCAAGCCTCACGCTAAGTCTGCACGTCCTCACATGAGCCTATGCCTATGTGCGGTTGGCGGACAGCAAAGGGAGAGAATGGCATGCTGCAATGCGCTGGCAATCGAGACTTGCATCGTTCGTCCTGGCCAGTCGTCTCCAATCGAGGAGTCTGGCCTCCGCAGTAACCGCAGGGGAAAGCTATCAGTGTCGAATTGGGAGGGCTTGCTCTGCTGCAGTCTGCGGGATCCTGGAGCAGCTGGCCCTCTGCATCATTTCCCGTGTACGTGCCTTACATACTGCTGGTCCCGTGGTAATGTCACCCTGAAAAAGGCTTGCTGCTGCTGCAAGTGATCGATCGTGCTGAGTAGGAAAAAGCAGCGAGCGAGTGAGAGATCGCGAACAGAGCAGGTACTGAGGTGACTGGTACTGTAGCTTTGGTTACGGACATACCTTGTGGTGATCACCACCACGCTCTAGGTACCTCCGTAGTTCGTCGGTATCTTTACGCCTTTTACCTGTACCTCGCAGGCACATTTCCAGAGTAAGGCAAGATAAGGCAAGGAAGTGGAGGAAACGGCTGGCCTACGGGCACCGGCTCGACGGTAATGTATCGGGGTGAACGATCGTATCAAATAGTCGTAGTCGATACGGGATGTGATAATACAAGTGGTACCTCTGGGCAAGTCGTAACGGCTTTAGAAATTTTAAGTTGTGGCGGATTAGGGCGGGCCTAGAGCCTTGTTCGTCTTGTCTCCCTCTTGTTCGTCTGCTGTGGAAGGTGAGAGCGGCCGTGGGCCAGAGCCAGAGAGCCAAACCGCCAATGAAATGATCACTAACCAAACCGCCAGAAGCCCAGCACCGCGTGCTCGGAATCTCCTCATGGCTTCGCCTACTAGTGACGACAACACTCGCCACTTCTATACTGGAAGCAGTATCTCGGCAGATGATCTCTTGTGGCTGACCCGTTGTTCCGTGCAGATCTCAGTGACCCCTCGACGAGCGAAGTCTTGGTGATCCAATGAGCTGGGCCCTCGGCTAAGAGCGAGAAAAGCTTTAGGAAATGATGTTCAGATATCAGGAGAGACTCAGAGTCACAAAGAGCTGTGTTTGAGTCGATGTGCTTGTAATGTGAGGCCTAGAACAGGTGAACCCTTGGGGAGCTGAACCTACTGCATACTGAAATGGAAGGGGTCCTTCTGCCCCTCTTGGCACGTTTGAGTCTTGATGACTTAGTGACTTCTTAGGGTTGAGCCAAATTAGCAGGTTAGTGTTAGTTCTCCGGGAAACCCCATTCTGGGCGTAAATACATGTCACAGTGCTTGGCAGTGACATCTAGGCTGAAGGCCAGTGACTTGTGTTTTGAACACCACTTTGCAAGTTATTGAAGAAGGCTGAAGTCTGGAATTTTGAGTTTGAATGGTTGCTTGGTTTTTAGCAAGATAGCATTGTTGTAGCATTGCTGTATATTGCCTGGATCTTCTCCGTCCGCCCGTCATACCACCACCTCTGTAGCCTGCGCTTCACAATTCTGGAGCCAAAATACGCCAGTTCCCTATGCCTGCCATCCATGGCAACTTGAAGGGAAATATTCGTTCAATCGTAACGCCGTGTAATGTTCCTCGTGAAAGTATGTGTACGTCGCTCTTGTGAGCTTGAAGTGAATGTAATGCAAGCAGAGCCTGCGAAGTATGTTCGAGAAAGGAATGGACAGTGTAAAGCCAACGTCCCAAAGGTCAAAAGAGCCATCACAATCTGCCGTCCGTCCGTACTTCAGGAGTGTGATGTCACCTTTCCCATGTGAAACCTCTAGATGATAACTGAAGGGCCGATATCGAGCACAGTGTATTTTGTTCCAAAGAGGGAACTGGTATCTTAGAAAGCAACGTGACGCCATTCGATCAGCCCGCCCACCCTTGATGGCTCGTACATGGTGGTATCGAAACAATTACATGACCATTATTCGGGGTCGTCGGGGTATAAATTAAGAGGCAAAAGAACTTTCGAAGGAGAAGTATTAAAACATTAGGCGAAGTTCGTATCCTTCGGTATGTGTGACATGTTGCGTTCCGCTGGCGTTGTCGCTGTCCACAGTAACGTCGAGAGACATCTCCCACTCGCGTTTGAGCTGAGATGGGTTTCGGATCTCCGCTATTTCCATTATGAGGTCCTGCCCCTCTGCCAATTCGCGGATAACATCGTCGTCCATCTCAACTTGAAGACCGCGTTCGAGGACATGCAGAGTCCGCATGATCTTGGTAGGCTCGATGTTCCATTTTGAGGCGATCGCGTTGGTGAAGTCTTTCAAGGTCCTCTGCATGAGATAGATCGCGCGATAGTATTCGGTCTTCTCTGGCTGGTGTGGATCTCGATGAAGAACGTAGAAACATGCAACGGGCTTGATGGGTCGCTCCGAAGGTGCTTTGTAACCAGCATCCACTCCTAAGGCTTCGATCCAACCACTGAGATTCCCAGCTTCATCCGTCTTGGGTAGTTTGGTCAGTTGATCCGGAGGGCTTGCCAACTGCTGAGGATTGGACGTCTGCATCTCCGCTGGAGCCAACGAATTGAAATCACTCCACGGGCCAGGCGGATTCGGTGCTGAAGTGCCTGCAATGCCTTGAGAGTGTAGAGAAAGCGAACTTGGAGAAGGTGAGACAAGTGATGATGTGCCGGTAGTAGAACTCCGGTCGCTGCTTCTCTGTTGCCAAACTGCGCTCCCTCTCGAGTCCACCTTTGTGAGATCTAACGGCTCGCCGACCAGTGCTACTGGATGAAGATCTGGATCGTCTTGCTCAGAACCCCGGAGGTATAAGATGCTCACAGGCCTTGTGCTTGTGAACATATCTTGCATGGTTTGCAATTTGTAGTGGAGGTCCTCTTCGATTGGTACTCGTCCTCCAGCCGATGAAGCCGATGACATGGACCATGTTCTCTTGTGCTTTTGAACCTTGCCAGGACGTTGGCTTGACTGTGACTTGACCGTCGTCGAACCAGTACGTTTTCGCTTGCCAAAGTCTTTCATGCCGGTCTCAGCTTGTGCGATTTGCTGTTTGAGCTTGTCGATGGTCTTCTTTACGTGTGCAACATCATTTGAAAGCTTTCTTTCCGCACCGTGGTCACGGAAGAGCTTGACTTTGCAGAAAGCAACCTCAGAATATTCAGCTCCAGAACGAGGCGATCCAGTTGATACTGTCTCTGTCTTCGTACAGAGTCGAACTGGTATACCTTTGACTCCTTTCGAGTGACTAAAATCGGTAGAAAGGAAGTTGAATCGGACCGCAATGTTACATTCTGTCGATCCATTGGCGCCAGGAGTCCAGATGACCGAGAAGCCATCGAAAGAGGCGGTGTCAATATCCACGCGGGTCCTCTTATCGTCGTTCTCAGCAGGTTGATTTGCCTCAACATACTCAACGGCTTGAAGCTTGCCTCCTCGTTGGTGTGCCTCATTGGTTCCACGCCCTTCTTTCCACAGTTGCCAGCAAGTTGCAGGTCTTTGTCGTTGCTGCTCGTCTTCGAATGAAATGCGGATGAATGTTCGATACCTAGCGCCACTGGGAAGTGGAAGATTCGGAGTCGTGTCCACAATCGATATTGAGTAGGCTTGTCCCTTGTTCAAATATGTGATTGGTATCTCGTCTGTGCTCTTGATCATCGCGGTGGGAGCGTTCAGGGTCACATGGAAGCGAAATTTCTCCGCAGAAGCGGGCATTACCGCAGGCATATTGTACTGAGCTGGTTGGAAACTCATCATCGGAGACTGATGTTGCATAGCCACTTCCATCGATCCCATGCGACCTTCATCGTCACCCATTGGAGATCCATCCTGCTCCATGGTTTCGTATCCAGTGTCCTGGTGAACAAATGATGATGGGGCATAGGACTGTTGCTGATGGTGATGCTGAGCATGGTGCTGCTGCTGATGGTGATGGTGTTGCTGTTGTGGGGCACCAAATGGATTGTAGTTATGGAATTGAGGTGGCATTTGGTGACTGAATGCGGACATATCCATCATCGTACTGGCGTGCATGCCATCAGCAGATGTGGGCAAAGATAAGGGCGTTCCGAGACCCATTCCCATACCCATCCCTGGAGTGTGAAGGTCGCCAGCCTGGTTGTGATATAAGGTGTTTGTGCCCCCTGGGGTTGGTGTGTAATATCCAGGCGGCTGGTTGGCGAAGGCGGAGAATGCGAAAGAATTCGGATCGAGGAGAGATGGAGTGAACCGCCATGGCTCATGTTGGGCTCTAGGCGTAGGGTCGAGATCTTTGATGTCTTCGTGTCCCAAACTGAGGTGTCTAGAGTGATCAGCGCAAGTCAGCCAATATGAGGGCATTGTATAACTGCAGAATCGCTTTTGCCAGCACACGTCTTCTATACCAAAGTCGCTGAAGTATAGCGCGAGAGATGACGGGTAAGGACACACGAACTTGCTTACCTAGTTTCATTTGGGCCTCCAGCAGTTGCATCGCCGAGTGAAGTATTGCCTGAACCAGAGCCGGCGGTTGAGGTTGCGACTGCTACTTCAGGGAAGCTCTCCCTGAAATTGGCAATGAAAGCATCACCAGGCTTTTGGGACGAAGTTCTGCTGAGTATTAGCTACGAATCGTCCAGTAACGTAAAGATCGTGCGTGGGAAAGATGGCAGGTAGCGTTTGCGCCGCCCTCCCCAGTTGGGCGAGTTTGGGTGCGGTCACTTACCGATTTCGAAACATCTGGAAATGGGGCGAGAGAGCTGATACAGCTCCTCATCTACTTTCCAAATTTGGCAATAAAAATCTGTATTTCCTTTTTCCTCAGAGGGCAACAAATAGGTAAGGTTGAAAAAATGCTGTTCTTGTCTCTTGCATGGAAGCTCGAAGTTTTGAATGCTGACCGAAGGTGTAGTAGTTGTTTAGTAGGCGGTGGTCGTTGGAGCGTGTAGTATAGAATAGATAGTTGTGATAGTAGCGAGCGTAAAGGTAGCACTTCTTCTCTCAAGTGATACGGGAGATAGGGGAGGAGTAGTGGAGGAGGCTGATGTTATATGAGCGAGACTGAGGGTGGATGCGAGTATGCAGTAGCGTTGATCGAATGACGGCGGATTCCACTATGGGCTTTGGGGGACGAGGACATGGGGGTCCATCACATATAAAATAAAAATGGAGAGAGATGATGATCGATGTGGAACTAGGCAAGGTGGTGTGTGTGTGCGAGTGGAGGAAGAGGAAAGGGAGAAAAGCAGCAGTGGAATGGTGATGAGGATCGAGGTGCGGTGCGGTACCCACGTTTGCTCGGGGCAAAAGACGCACGGCTGCTGGGACGGGGACTGGGACTGGGACTTTGGCGTCTGGCGAGGGTAGGGTTGCTGGGAACTGGAGTGGAGCAGCCTTTAACACTGGGGCATTCTCTTTTTGTGATATCGGTCAGGGATGCTTGTCGGGGGCATAGGATGCAGAGGGAAAATAATGAGGTGAAGTAAAGCCGTAGGAAGAGGAGGATATGGGTATAGTGTGGTATGGGCGAGCGAGGGGCCTGATGTGAAGACCAGGGTCGAGAGGCCCGGCGGTGGTCGACAGATCGAGCGACAGTGCAAGTGCAAGTGCAATGGAAGTGGGTTGAAAGGCAGGCTTGAGCTAGTCCAGGGTGTCTTCGGGGCAGCTAAGGCTAAGCTAGAGTGGGCTACAGGTACGGTGGGTCCCGCGAATAGGCAGGTCTGCGACTGGACAGGCGACGAAGCTTGGGGTGGGTTGATGCTGGCCATGGGCTGGGATGGGATGGGATGGGATGGGATGGGATGAAGATGAAGGGGGCCTGTAGCGCGTCTTGGGGGGGAGCGAGGGGAGGCAGAGAGTGAGGCACAAGAACAGCTTAAAGCAGCGTCGCCGGGTCGGCCTTGCTTGCGTGACGACTGAGCCACAGTGAGTATGTGCACTGTCGCTCATCGAGGAAATGATTTTCGATCTTTGTGGCGAAAAACCCATACCTTTTGCATCTGTCCGCCAGCTGTCCAGGACAGGGGCCTGGGAGAGACGGAAGCGAGGTGGCTGTTGGTGCTGGGATGACCTTAGGGACAAATGTGAGGTGACTTGCGATGTCGTGAGAGGCTGGAATAGAAGAGTGGAGTGAGAGGGGAGGAGACGGGAGAAAAGTGAGTGAGTGAGTTGGTGAGTGACTGACGATACAGTGTGGGAAAGAGAAAGATCTAGCAACTGAGAGACAGAAGACAAAGAGATCCGTCATATTACCTACCAATGACGAAAGGGATTCCGCAACAATACAGCGACACCGAGACATGCCGTGTTGCACTCATATCGATGTATTACAACAGCCAGTAGGTGACTGGTGAGGAGCCACTCTACCTCTGAAGAGGCCGTGTTACGAGATGATAGCCTTCACTTGCCCTCCATCAAGCAAATCGTGGTGCAGACACGGCGCGTGTGTACCGACAGAGAAACAGTAGTAACAAGAACTGTTTTCAAAGCACGCAAGCACTGAAACTGAAAAGAAACCCATTCAACGGCCTGCGGCAAGTTTCGTGTTTGCTTCTTGGGTATATTGACTTGTTCTCTCTATTTGCTCTCATAATTTGCACTTGCTGTCTGTACAACAGGGCTTTATTCTTCTTTCCTTTCTTCTCGTCCACTCGTTGGCTATCTGTATCTTGGCCTGAGACGGGAGTGCGGGGAGAGCTCGCGTCCTCGAGGAGTCGCTACCTACCTTATTGCTGCAGTTGGTGCTGGAGCCACGAAGGCCTGGCCGGAAACAGAAGGACCCCCAGGGAAACCCTTAATTCTATTGGGCAGTTGTGGATAATTCTAAACTTTCTCTCCTCAATTCCTCATCCTCACGCTCACCCTCGCCCTCTGCACCGATTCCCACTCCCGGAGTTCAGTCTTTAGCCAGCCCAGGCCCGGCCAATATGCCCATCATCAAACGCCCTCGTCCCTGTCATTTCCGTTGTGCGACATTAGAACCTTATGGGCGGACTTGAGCTGGCCCCAAGCTCGAGCTCAAGCTCAAGCTCTGCTCGCCTAAAGCCCTAGAAGTAAGTACAGCACATACAGCACAGCACGGTAGGTACCTACAAGCCGTCTTGAATCACCCCCAAACCCCCTTCTCATTCTTTCGTTTCACGAGTACCTCCGGCCGTTTGACGGTGGCATCTGGTTTGGCAGCACATGTTTGTTTCCTTCCCGAGATTCGCTCTGCGCTTGCTAGTACCGTAACGGCGGGGCAATCATTGGGTAGTGCAGTGGGTAATTCGTCCTATCTCATCTTCTCATCATCTGCACATCGAGGCCGTCGTGGAGTCCGAGTGTTGAGTCTGTCGATGGCTAGACCTCAAGATCTCCAGCTCAGCCACAGCAACGCGCAGCCACCCCCAAAGATCGTTAACGACCGCTCTTCGATTAGCTGTGGCTCACGCCTGACTGTGGCAACAATCGACAAAAGCGCAAAAGTCTGATTCGATCGACGAAAACTCTTCAGCCACAGCAATCGAGGAAGACTAAGTAGCCACCCAGAAGCGAAATGGAAATCGTTTCAACGGTTTGTCTTGCTAAGTCTCGCACTACTCGCACCGCCTACTCTTACGCGATCAATAGCTAAATGCATCGGAGATGAAGCGCTATTATTGACCGAAGCCAACCGTCCGGGAAGCCACTAGCCCTTCGCAGAAAACGCCCTTCTCGACATCTCACTTGTCGACCGTTTGGTCAAAAGAGTTCATGTCCCTGGCTCAAATCTCCTCGATGTCCAGGATGACCCATCTTCTCTCGGAGCCGATGCGGGATATTTTCCCAAACCATGAGCTCAACCGCCAATGGTCAGGAGGTGAGCAAGCATAACCATATGCAATTTGTGCTTCCCTTGATAAGGAAGCTTTCTCGAAGAAGTATTTGCCGTTATTACATCCGAATTGGGTGTATCAAATTGCACATTCGCATCAGAGAAGTCGCTTGCCACGTCACATGGCTTAAATACCACCAAAAAACCAGGAGATTTCATCGATGTCATGCTTCAGAATGAGCAGCCATGTAACAAGAAGTGCCGGTAGAAGACAAGAAAAGGATTCTACCGGCCCTTCCTCCGGTAAGCCTCTGTTTCAGTGTTTCGCCATTGTTCGCGCAAATCGGTACCGATACATGTCGGTCAGTAGCGCACTACACTTTGAATAATGCATGACAGAGCTTTCAAACCTTCGGCCTCATCTGACGCCCTTGATAATTTGTCATTGGTGGACGATACTTTGATCTTCTGATACCGAGACATGTGTGAGATCAACCTCTGAACTGCCGTGCGTGCTAGATGTATTCTTCACTTGACGCTTTAAAACATGTACAAAAACCATCCAGCAGCATCATATACGAGCCGACAGTGGTTCTGACTCCACAATGCGGGCGGGAAGCTCAGCCACAGGTAGGTACCTGGATTCAACTTTGACCCGATCAACAAAAATACGTCCCAAAACGCTCCAACTATCAGCCTTAAGGCCACGCGGCGAACGTTGGCGTCCTTCCAGCTGAAATCCCTCGTCGATTAGGAACGTTGTACTCGGCCTGGCCAATATTGTTCTGCAAATTGCCGGACTGGACTGGTAGATTTAAGGGTGCTGTCACACACATGGAGGTTACATCGACTGCTGTGGCGGTGCAGGCTAGTGGCTTCATCGAGATTTTGAACCCCCATTACAAATATGGTTAAGTAAGGATCGCAATTTCTCTCTGAAACTCACTATTCCATTGGGCAAGCGAGGGGAGAAACCACAAATCGGACAGCATGGTTGAGGGAAATGGTGAGACTGTCAAGCCACAGGTGGTCTCATACGAGTTCAGAACGGGTCCACTTCACTCCTCCGCAGAAGATTATTTCCCAAAGCATTGTTAGATGTGGCGTCGTGACGTGGCTGAGGAGCTGTGGCTGAAATCGAGTGTTCTAGTGAGCACAGTAGCTTGCAAAATGTCTCCAGGCAAATCACAATCTACAAGAACGGCACGCTCCCTCCGAAGTCTTCACTTCATCATTATTGAAGATGGCTTTTCAGAGTCATGGCTATACCCCGCCGATTTGGATTTTCAGTATCCGACTGTTCGGATTGACACCCAAGCCGGCTGGGAAGTATCCTTCCAGTCCGCGATTCCACCTCCATATCAGCATTCCATAACCGATAACCGCCGAGCGGCCTTCCGGAAGCCGCCTTTACTCAGTTTGTTCGAGTCTCAAATTCCTATCGATTCCTATATGATTATCGATATCGCAATTATATCTGCGTGAGATCGGCTAAAAACAACTGACTCCGGTCAAGGATAGTTCCTTATGCAAGAGATGTCACCGCTTTTCGTGTCTTATCACGCTCTCTCGTGATTGTTGGAGAATGCCGCTGCCACGACTCATTCGTGGAGGAAGACCTGCATTAGGGGAGCTGGGGAGCAGCTGACCGACTAGACAACGCATGCGATGCAAGCAAGTCATTCGGCTGCGTGAGCATCAGAACAAATTCCACCCGACTCTGAAGTCTTGAGGTCGAGGAAAGGAAGGTCAAGCACGCGTACGGCGTGGTTGCCGGGTAAAGCTTCGCAATGGTTTCCTTTCGCTCGCATTAATTGCGTCCCGGCGCAAATGAAGCTGCTGAGAGGTCGAACGTTGATTGTTAGATATGCAAGCCGTGGCTTTGACAGGGGTCTAGGGCAGAATGTCGCGAACAATATCCACCTACGTCATCGTCTGGTTGCTTGTTTGTTTATCACTGCGTTGCGTGAATTGCCTGTGATAGGTCGATAGGAAGAGCTCCATTGACATTTGTTAATTCAATAATTTACGGTCCACGGTCAAGTGATTATTGCGCGAGGAGTCTTGATGCGGCATGTCAATATACCGCTGTACTATCGTGCCTTGCCTTGCCTTGTTTGCGCTCCCATGGCCTGCATACCTGATCTTCAGGACCTGCAGAGAAGAAGACCCTGAAAAGGGGACTCTTTGGCCTGCTATCTCTAGATTGATGAGGGGAACAGGCTAGTGTATAGCCTGAAACACTTACAAACGTTCCCTTTGTGAGCCCGAACTGCAAGAAAACACCAAGTCCCTCAGCGTCGCATGGCCCTGAAGTGGCCGAAGAAGCTCTAGGCCTTCGAAGTATGGGGAAGATCTAGGCCAATCTCAGGTCATTCATCTCCTTCTGTCCCCTCTTTGAGAACCACAGTAGGTAATCAGGAGACCGACGAGTAATCCTGATTACCTACTGTGGTTCTCATCTGTCGCGCGCATGGCCTTTCCACACTCTACCGCCGTCCGCAAGCAATGTTCAAAGCACTGAAGCACACCGCTCGTGCTCGTGGCTTGAAAAGTTCAGAGTGCATTCTGTCGCCCGCAACCCTTCCCGTTGCCTGCAGATTCCAGCCACAGGCCGCTCTAACACAGCGACATGGATGTGCGCCAAAACAAAATCCGAACTGCCGCCAATATCCATGCATGGAAAATTCTAGCACACGTCATTGCCATTCTATGTCGGCTCCAACCTGTCAAAGGAGACGGATGATTTCCTGTCTGCAGGCAATTCAGGAAACATCTCCGGCAACCCTTCTTTCCCCTGATATTAGTCGACGAGGATTATTTCCTTTGGCCGTGATGCTTGCCTTCCAAAGCTTCCAATGCTCGCCACGCCTACCCACGAGGGGGATATCGACGATAGAAGTAAAGATTGTCTATCACTCGTATCTATTTCTCCAGAAAAGTATGGAAACGAGCCCCGCTCCGATGTCGATTATTGAATCTTGTGAGGCTCGGACCACATGTTTCTTTTAATATCTCAAGACCCCTAGATCTGCAAAACTCAATTGAGGCCGATCGTCGTGAGGAAAATTTATTGTTGGGTCTGACGCTACGTCATTGCAGCGATTTCAAAGTTCGCAATATCCACCGATGTCACCTGAAGGGTCCTTGTAAGCCCAAGCCAAGCATGCGCTTCGAATCGGCTTCTCATCCATCTTCACATTTGTTCCACACTAGAAGAGTGGAATGTCTCTGATCGTCTTCCATTTGTTCTTCCTTCAGCCCTTTCTCCGACTGGACAACCAATTCCTAAAAATAAGAGTTTCTATTCTCATGAACCTCAACATCCTCAGGGTATCTATGCGCCTCCACCATCTTCCTTTCCCCGGACAAGCTCAAACTTTCTTTCGCCTGCCGGCAGAATGAACGACCAACGGTACACGCCGCCGCCGCCGCCCCTGTAAATCGGGGTCCGCCCAGTTTTTCGATATTTCTCTACCTCGCAGGAAATGCAGCACTGCTGTGCATTTAAAGCATATACTCCGCAACGCATGTAACGCTGCACGCCTGCCAGAGGCGAGGTCACTATTCCCATTCGCCGCAGAGCTAGCAGTTGGCATTGCCCACTGCCGGATGGAGAGATGATGCCGAGTGTTCGATGGGGTTACATACCGCTTCGAGCCACGGCTTTTGTCCCTGGGTCAAGATGGGGGAAAGCCCCGAATGAGACGTTATGATTCTAGTGAATGCTCCTTGTTCAGCGCCGACGACTCGGGCAACGGTGAGCCGCGAGATGGGGCGGCTTCGAGTATCGTGTGCTCTTGTCAGTCTGACTTCAAACTCTAAGAGTGGCTCCCCTGCCTATATGTAGATTATTGGTATTGGCATCTGCCTCTTAAATTTCTGGGATTTCTTGAAAGGTGATGTGATGTTTGTCGGCAACCGCGAGGATGATAGCGACAAATCTTGCTCGAGTCATGAAGCGAGACTCAGGGGGCGACATCTCCATTGGCGAGTCTGTTTGGGGGACAGTTGGATGCCCGTTTGATATGACGAAGATCTTACGCATATTTCGCAACTTATGTATGGTACGCAACCAGGAAGCACTTAACATGGTATATTTGCTTGCAAAAAGCTTTTGAAGAAGGGTAAATCGGTTCAAAGGCCACTCACTTACATAATGTAGCTCCTCATCACGACTGAGCTAGTCTTGACGAATCCAGCTTCTCGGCGAACGGTGCCGTCGCTGTTGAAATCGCAAAAACCTTTGTTTGACCGGAGACATCAAAAATCGCACAACTGAAAATAATCGAATCTAATAAACACCTTACCGAACATGCCATCACATGTCTGGCTACAGGATGAGCCTTCTGTTGTTGCTAGCCTAATCGTGATGGTCATTTGACGGGCAATTCAAAACAGAGTGCTGTGTCCCGTGGTTCAATGATTCGCTAGACGGCGCCTGGGCTTTCATGATTCAGGTCAGTAGGTGGTAATCAGCAACGATGAATAAGTATGTGATTAGAGTGGAGGCTGCAGCCAGATCATACATCTAATTCAACAGATGTCTCTGCATAGCAGTGACTTATTCCCTCATCCTTGCTTTTGAAATGTGAGCTTCGATATTCATCTCTGCTACAATTCAGCTCGTTTGAGCGGCTCCGTGCCCGCGTTTGTTGAGGTCCAGAATCGCTAAACGACTCCAAAACGGTCCGCTATCTCCTTCCCTTATCGCAAGCGCCTCACAAAACGTCACCAGGCTTGGGCCTCCCGACTCGAAGAACCAGTGCATTTCTCGTCCAACCACCATTTCGTCACGACAGGACCACATCTCAATATCACGCCTGTACACGACCACATAACCTTTTAGTCCTTGATCCGCTTTTGAATCATTATGGCTTCAGCATCTTCAGGCTCTTTCGAGCCCTCCCCGGCCTCGACCGCCCCATCCTCTGCTTCCGACTCTTCTGCGAATAATGCCTTGGCTACGGCGGAGAAACCTCCAGATGATACCTCGAAGCTGCGGATGTTTTTGGGTATCTTGAGAAAGTAAGACTTCAATCTGCGAGGGGAAGGACAGGCTTCCACTTGCTCCCTTCACCGCTATATCTTCGGCATCTTCACGTCAAATTTGCTTCTTAGTGTTTCATAGATTTTGAAGGCCATGTAACAGTTTGCTATATAACGGAGAACTGTGCTGATATGGTATTCGATCTATAGATTTATTGGAGTAGCGGATATAGCCTCAGTGCGATTCTCCCTGCCAGCCCAACTATTAGAACCGACACCCAATCTCGAGTACTGGAATTACCTCGACCAGCCGCATACCTTCGTAGCCATTGGCGACTCGGACGATGCCTTCGATAGAATGCTGGAGGTACTCAGATTTTGGTTTACCAAAGACTTGAAATATGTTAAGGGGAAACCATGCAAGCCTTACAATTCCACGCTGGGGGAATTTTTCCGGGTAGGTGGATATACTACTGGATATGGGGCTTGGTCACTGATGACGGCATAGTGTAACTGGGAAGTTCAAGATACCGCTCCAGCAATTACGGCGAGCAAAATGCAGTCTGCAGCGGGAAGTGCAGCGTCCTCTATCAAATCGAAGAAGACTCCCGCAGCCTCGCGGAATCCTTCGCCACCTGCTGAGGCAAAGGTAGCAGACAAGAACGGACGTATGGTAAAGGTGTCGTATCTCACAGAGCAGACATCTCACCACCCTCCCGTATCAGCCTTCTTCGTAGACTGTCCCGAGAAAGGACTCACAGCGCGAGGCTTCGACCAGATATCCGCCAAGTTCACAGGCACCAGTATAAGAGTCACTCCTGGGGAGCACAACCTAGGGATATTCATCACACTTTCAAAACGGGATAATGAAGAGTATCAGCTCACTCACCCCGCTGCCCACTTAGGAGGTTTGCTGCGAGGAAGCCTCAGCGTGACAGTAGGAGATCTGTGTTTCATCACCTGCCCTCAGACGAAGATCAAGACTATTCTGCATTATATGGAGGAAGGTTGGTTGGGCAAGACGCAGAACAAAGTCGAGGGAGTCATTTTCCGCTATGATCCCGAAAACGACAACAAGACAAAGATAAAAGACGTCCCCGACAAAGACGTCCTGGCTAGGATAACAGGAAACTGGAAAGAGAAGCTGTACTTCTCGCTTGGACCGAAAGGGGTATGTTAACTACTCACCCGTCTCGCATAATTCCAGTGCAAGACTAATCAACGAAAATAGGACGCCCAAACCCTTCTAATAGACCTTGCGCCTCTATCTGTAGCACCTAAGCTCCTCCCACCCCCAACAGCTCAACTGCCCAACGAATCTCTCCGCTTCTGGTCCTCCGTCACCGAAGCCATCAACTCGCGGCAATACTCGCGCGCCACAGCCCTTAAGCAGGAGCTTGAAGAGCGGCAGCGCGAGAAAGCCAAGGAGAGAGAAGAAAGCGGCGCAACGTGGACGCCGAGATTTTTCACGGGCGCCACGAGTCCGTTGGGGAAACCAGAGTTGACAGATGAGGGGAGGGAGGCGCTGAAGGCGTTGCAGGAAGATAGATGGGAGTTGAGTGAGAGTAAGGTTGTGGGTGCTTAGGCTTAGATGTCAGTCTCTCATTTGGTCATTGGAGTTGAGTGGAGGCGATTGGGTGGTAGATAGATGATGCATGCATACACACTTACATAGCCAGGAAGGAGATAGATAATCAGGGCTACTACAGAGATGTGATAATTGGGGTTATGAGATGAGACGAGGCAGACAGGAGACGTGCGGGCATGTGGGGGAGTCGGAGTATATACGTGGATCTCGACATATGGTGACTTGATTCGGTTGATTGGTTAGCAGTTGTGGGTTGGTTCATTTGATAGTGTGCTACAGGTGCGAGGTATAGAAGTGATTGATGTGACCAAGAGGTTTTGGGTGGCATTTTCATATTTTCTTTAGGAAGTTAGGTATCCTTCGGCATCATTTGGTTAGATGTGCTCTTGAGCCGTGGCATTTTACTTTTGCGATTTATGAGCGGGTTTTTTCCTCTGAATACACTCATTAATCAGCATTAGCAGTATGTGTCTATCGCATGTGGTGGTGATGAAGATGGTCTCTATCTCGAGCTGGAGGTAGTGTAGAACATAGCATAGTCCAAAGGTATCTCGCCCCAAGCATTTCGTGATAAGATGTCGGCACCATTTTTAATCAAAATATCCAGCATTTCTATGTGGTAATGTTTGGTAGCGAGATGGATGGGCAGCATCCAATTACTTCCGTTCGATAGGATCTTTGTGTCGAGCCTGAGTCCACGATGAAGAAGAAACTCAATTTCGTTCACGGCTTCGAACTTCATCGCCGCAACCCAGATGTTTTCTTCAACAAAGATTTTCGTCAAGTCCACCCTTCGAGAAGAAGAGTGCTGGATAATGTCTCGTACGATGTGCCATCTCCCCGAATTCTGAGATGCTCGAAATAGAATACGACCAGCAATACCGTCAGTATCCTGCGCATAATTTGTGCTTTACGGATGGTCGAGAATAGATGCTGTGAAAATTTCGACGGCCTCTTCTAGAAGACATTTTTGGTATTGACAGCATTGTATCGCGAAGTTTGCTCCATGTTCGAGAAGCAATGCCACTGCATCCCTGTTTCCAAGATGAACAGCGAGTGCTAGGGGTGTTTGACCGAAGTTGGCCTTGTCATCCAAATGTGGGTTCATGGAGTCTTCATCTTTCTGTGAGTTGTTGATCGGTATTATTGGATCTAAGGAGATCTGCTGGCAAGCCTGCATCTGAATATGATCGCAAATGATTCTCATAATATTTGCATGCCCGGACACGGCCGCAATATGTAGTGCATTCCTCCCGATGCGATCCATTTTCGACAACAGATCCATTTGATGATTGAGCAACATTTCCACGTCGAGTACTCGCCCATAATGGCATGCCAGGTGCGAGGGTGTTTCTCCTAAGGAGTCCTCAGTGTCCGGAAGCGCACCTTTCGAAAGCAAAAGCGAGGTACAGGCGGTGTTTCCTTCGGCTGCAGCGTGATGTAAATCAGTACGTCCGTCTCTGTCCTTGCTTGATATTTTTGCACCGGCTTGGAGCAGGTATTCAAGGACATCATCATATCCACAAGCAGCTGCAATGATCACCGGCGTTCTCCTAGTCAAAGGGTGATATTCTTCGATGCTATCGTTGGACCTAAAGCTCGATTTTTTTTTTTGGATGCTTTGGAGATCTCCTAACATTACAGTTGCGAGCAGCGCTGGTAAGCCACGACGAACATGGTGCATTGCAGGTGATGGAGACCTCAATCTCGAAGGCTGATACGCCATTGCACCACCATCTTCTTCAATCGAAGCCTGGGTGCCAACAGATACAGAATCCTTAGCTATTTGCTCAAACGTAGTTGCCGTGTTGGACTTTGTTCCAGACTTGATCGTGCTTGTCCGGTGTTTTCCGGTCACTGCATCCCCCCCCCCCCCAG